>Ga0194132_10000431_pt1 | contig 86234 bp, 75 predicted proteins | sample TA2KigOf80mmetaG_FD_148612 | JGI IMG/M metagenome (GOLD analysis project Ga0194132, IMG submission 148612) | Freshwater microbial communities from Lake Tanganyika, Tanzania - TA2015054 Kigoma Offshore 80m | ecosystem: Environmental > Aquatic > Freshwater > Lake | place: Tanzania: Lake... | reverse complement strand
CATCGTACCACGAACCCCGCAGGGTGCGCTCCCCGCCTCCACCCCCACGCCGCGCCTCTCTACCTACTCCGCTCTACCCACAGATTCCACGGTAGAACCCTTCATCTTTCCCTCCCATGTCCGCGTCCGCGTTCGCCTCCCAGGCACGCCCTGCCCCCCGTCGCGGCGCGGTACGCCGTGGTGGGTCGTGTGCTTCGGTGCCGCCGTCCTCGTTCGCGCGGACACGGCGGTACGGATAGGACATCCAAATGGGGCCATCGTGGAGCGCTACGAAGTGCCCCGGATCTTTGTCTACCTCGCCGCTTCCGCCCTGAGCCACATTCCGACCTGCGGCGCCTGCCCCACACCGGGGCGGCTCCAGTCGCAGACTCCCGCGGGAAAGACGCGGCCCAGGCGCGTCCACTGCGCCGCGGTGAACGGGACCGCATAGTCCGCGCGATCGAGCGGTTTCAGGTGGCACTTCACGACGTCGTCCACGACGGGCGCACCTGCCACCAACGCGGGCGCCGAATAGGTCGGGAAGAGCTGGTTGCACTCGCCCGGACCGTCGTAGGTCTGCTCCTCCACGATCTTCCGCCCCTCCGGGGTCCAGCACCCGTCCACGAGTGCGGCGGGGCGGTGCCGCACGATGCGCTCCGGAAGAGGCGCGCCCGAGGAGTCGCCGACGACGGCGGTGAGCCACGCGTCCAGCAGGGCCAGAGACTCGGCCATGGGTCCATTCGCCGCGTCCATTCCGAACGCGCCCCCGCGCGGTGTCACCTGGAAGACGTGGTTGTCGGCGTGACCATTTTGGCGGATCAGCCGCTCCCGGGTGGAGAAGCTGTGGAACTTCATGTGGTTGTCGCCGTTCGGCAGGTTATCCGTGTAGTTCCGATAGTCCAGGATGGCCACGGAGGCGAGCCCGCGCCCGCTGATGATCCGACCGGTGCGGTACGCGAGCGACGTCGCGTCCGGGTCCGCCACGTGGCGCTCAGGCTGCGGTCGGAAGTCGATGTCGAGCCCGCCGATGCCCTCGTTCAGGTCGAGGAACCGGTCTACGTCTATCACACCGTCGTTCAGCACGCTCAGGCCGTACTGAACGCCGACGTTGTCGAGCGGGCGCCGCGCGAATCCGTTCGTGGGATCGCGGCCGTACACGTTCACGGTGTGGTCGTAGATCGTGGCCCGGGCCCCGGTGCGGTTCGTCACCGGATCGTAGCGCGCCTCGGGTGGGAGGACGTCCGGGAAGTCGGCCGTCGGATCCGACCGGCGGGCCATGCCGCTCATGTTCGGAATGTTCGCTCGGTTGCTGAATCCGGAGATCGCGACTTGCTGCTCCTCCGTGAACCGCCCCGGAGCGACTTCGCCGAAGTAGCGCTCGAGCAAGCGCGCGTCCACCGACTTGAACACCGTGCCCGAGGTCATGTCGGGGAACGACAGACCGACCACGAGGCCGTCCAGCAGGCCAGGGTAGTTGTCGGCGATGCCCATCTGCTGGTGCGCCCCGCCGGACGCTCCCCACCCGAGCGTGAAGAGCGGACGTCCGTAGGCCTCGATGAAGCGCTCCTTCACCGCCGTCGTCACCTCGGCGCTCAGGAGCTCGCTGCAGTTGTTCGCGAACACGTTGAGCGTCGACGAGGCCACCGCGTAGCCGAGGGAGAGTTGCGCGACGGGGAGCACGCCCGCCGTTCCCGTTCCCTGGTTGTACCACCCGGGTCGGCATCCCCCGCCATAGGTATAGATGAGCCGGCCGTTCCAGCCGGGGCTCGGGTTCCACGGGGTCGGCTCGGGCGTCCGCGGGTCGTGCAGGATCGCCGTCTCGTAGATGGCCCGGTTCGCAGTACCCGTCTCGATCCGGACCACGAACGGCATGCGCGTTCCGTTCACGGTCAGCCATTCCACGTCGGAGGGGAGCTGCGTGCGGTCCGCGAGCGGAGCCCATGCCCCTCCGCTCGTACGGTACACGTAGTCTACCCGCCGTTCGATGGAGCAGTGCGCGTCGAGCGCCGCACCGAGCGTGCCGCCGGACCGCAGCCGGAAAAGGTGCGTGGTGCAGACGAACGGCTGCTCGTGCGGGCCGGCGAAGATCGGACCCCACGCGGGGTGATTCGTGATCGTGAGCTCCGTCACGTTGGACGAGCCGGCTGCGGAGCGGATGATCAAGCGGTTTTCGCCGAGCTCGAACCCGGTGACGATGCCGAGGAGCTCTCCCGGCCGTCCGGTTCGGAACGACCTCGTGACGTCGGTCCCGTTCCGCTCGACCCGGAGGGTGCGCGGGTCCTCCGTTGCGCGGTAGGCGATACGGACGAGCGCATCCCCTCCCGTCACCATGTCGTTCCGGGAGGAGAGAACCTCGATCGAGACCCGGGAGCTGCCGGACTGCACATGCTCGATCGCGGGTACGAAGTCGTAGCGCTGCGCCGTACGGGAGGCGGCGCGCTGCGCCTCGGCAGCAAAGGGAATGGCCAGGGCGCCGAGGGCCGCGAGCGCGGCCTTCGCTGAGGCGGGCAGGTGGGTCATCGCCCAGACATACGGGGATGCGCACGAAGGGTCAAGAACGGAGGCGCGCCCCCCTTCCCAGAACGATGAGCACGATGCTCGCCATGATGAGCGCCGCGCCGATGGCGGTTTGCGGCGGCAGTTGTTCGTTGCGTATGAGCCCACCGAGGAACACGGCGACGATCGGCGTCACGATGGAGATGGTCATCGCGGTCGTCGATTCCACGTGCGACAGCAGCCAGTAGTAGAGCCAGAACGCGACGATGGTCCCGGGTATCGCGAGATACAGCACGGACCAAATGGCTGTCCAGGTCCAATCGAACGCCCACGGATTGCCTTCGACCGCGACGCCGTACAGAACCAGCGCGGGCAAGCCGCACACCATCTGGCCGCAGGTGAGCATCGCCGGGTGCATGGCGGTTCCTCTGGCCTTCACGAGAATCGACGCGAGCGAGGCGGTGAAGGCGGACGCGAAGACGGCGAGACATCCCCAGAACGCCATGGCGCTCTGCACACGAAGCTGATCGCTGAACACGACGACCACGCCGACGACGCCGAGACCGACGGCGATGATCTTGTTCGGGGTGATGCGTTCGTTCGGTAGGAGGATCCACGCGAAGATCAAGCCGAACAGGGTGATGTTCGCCTGCATGACCGCCGCGAGTCCCGACGTGATGTGCTGCTCGGCCCAGAAGACGAGGCTGTAGTTGAGTGAGAACTGCAGGAGTCCGGTCACCGCCAACAGGCGCCACTCTCCCACTGATTTGGGGAGCGGGATCTTCTGCACGAGCAGTACGACGGACAGGACCGCGCTGGCAATCGCGAACCGAATCCACGCGTAGCTGATCGGCGGGAGGTCGTCGAGTCCGATCTTGATGACGATCCAGGTCGAGCCCCAGATCAGGCAGAGGACGACCCAGACGACGGCTTTGAGCGACGCCACGGCTTGCTCTCGAGGTTTCCTGGAGCGGTAACTCTAACAGCCCGCCGCCCTGCTGGTGGTTCCTCCTCGAGCAGTAGTCCCGCGTTCGACTTAAGTTTCGTGCGCGATCCGGACCCACCGTTCGGCCCTAGCCCCTGAGGTTCTCGTGCGCCACGCACGCGTCGCCCCCGCCGCGGTAGCTGCCCTCGCCCTCGCGCTCATCCCCGCCGCGGCCGCGCCGCAGGCGCTCACGAGCCTGTCGTCGCTCCGCGTGCGCTACAACACTCAGAAGGCCACGGTACGACCGGCGGGTGAGCTGCGAGAGCAGATCGACGAGCTCGACCGGGAGATCGCCGAGGCGACGCGCGCGGGCAACACGGGCGAGCTCCGTAAGCTGCTCGCCAAGGGCCCGGTGCTGCTCGCGGGGCGGGCGTGGTCGGACTCGCTCGAGTACTCGACGTCGCTGCTGCTGCGCACGGACCGCGTGGTGGTGGATCCGGCGCGCCCCTGGACCGTGCGGTTGGAGCAGATGTACCGCCCTGGCGTCGAGCTCGCGGGGCCGCTTTCGGGGCGCGCGGTCCTCCGCCGACCCGCAGCGCCTCAGGCGGGGGCGAATGTCGGGGCTGCGGTCACGATCAAGGACCTCGGCGCCTTCGATGGCGTGACACGAGACCTCCGCGAGTCGCCCCGCTTCCTCGACCTCGACCTCTCCGGCGTGCCCGACGGCACCTATCAGCTCGCGGTGTCCGTATCGCAAGGTGGGCACGTGGTCGGCTCGACGGCCTTGCAGGTGGCGGTGCGCTCGGGCCTCGACGCTTCGATTGCACGCCTCGAGCGGGGAGCGGCTTCGGCGCCGCACTCCGTGCGGGCCGACATTCTCTATCCGGTCGACCGCATGCGGCTGGTGAACCGGGGGCAGCTGGAGCTGCGCACGTTCGACCCCGCCGGCGACTTCACTGCGGCGGAGGAGGTGCTCGCCGCGAGCGCCTCGGGGCGCGATCCGTACGTCGGCAGAACCGGGGACTTCAAGCGCCACTATCTGCTCGAGTCGGCGGGCGAGATCATGCCGTACCGGATGTACGTTCCGACCGGGTACGACGCCTCCCGCCCGATGCCGCTCATCGTCGCGCTGCACGGCCTCGGCGGCACGGAGGACTCCTTCTTCACGGGATACGACCGGCTGATGCCGCGTCTGGCAGAGGAGCGTGGGTACCTGGTGGCGGCGCCGCTCGGCTACCGGGTCGACGGCTCCTACGGGTGGGGGCTCGGCACTCCGCCCGCCGACCCCACGACCCGCTCGATCCAGGAGCGCAGCGAGGAGGACGTGATGCGCGTCCTCGAGGCAGTGCGCCGGGACTACAACGTCGACCCGGACCGCATCTATCTCATGGGGCACTCGATGGGGGCGATCGGCACCTGGCGTATCGGGCCGAAGTACCCGGATCTCTGGGCCGCCCTCGGAGCTTTCGCCGGCGCCGGACAGCCCGCGACGCTCGATCGGATCCGAGATCTGCCGCAGTTCGTCGTCCATGGCGATGCCGACCCGACGGTGAACGTGTCCGGGTCCCGCGGCATGGTGGCTCGCATGCGCGAGTTGGGGACTCCGTTCGAGTACATCGAGGTGCCGGGCGGGGGTCACAGTGACGTAGTCGCGCCGCGTCTGGCGGAGATGTTCGACTTCTTCGCCGAGCACGCGAGGCGGCGCTGACAGACGGGCTGAGCTGGCGGCTGATACCGGCGCTCGGGTTTACCATTCTGACACGGCCGAGCTGACTCATCTTGGAGTGGATGATGTACGTTCCCCCCCCGATATCGCGTCACCGACGATCAGGAGGTCGACCGGTTCCTCAGGGCCCACGGGTTCGCTACGCTCGTGAGCAACGGACGGGATGGCCTGATGGCGACGCACGTGCCCATCGAGCTGAGCTACGATGCGGGGCGCACGCGGTACCTGCGCGGCCACCTCTCGAAGGCGAACCCGCAGTGGAAGCAGCTGCAGGAGTCCGAGCAGGCAATGGCGGTCTTCCTTGGTCCCCATACGTACATCAGCCCCACGTGGTACGATCAGCCGAACGTTCCCACCTGGAATTACCAGGCTGTGCATTGCCATGGTGTTGCGCGGATCGTCACAGCGCCTGATGAGATGGTGGCGTCGCTGCGCGCGCTCTCGGATCACTACGAGCCGCCGACCGACCCCCCGCCGCGCTTCGACTTTTACGAGATGCCGAGCGCACTCAGGGACTCGGAGCTGAAAGGCATCGTCGGGTTCGAGCTGCGGGTCACGCGCGTCGATGCCGCCTTCAAGCTGAGTCAGAACCGCCACAACGCGGATAGAGATCGCATCGTAGCTGCGTTGCAGGCTCGGGGAGACGAAGCGTCAAGGGACATCGCTGCTGCGATGCTGCGATTCGGAACCTCATCCTGAAGCGATGTCCACCGCCATGCTCCCGCAACGTGACGGAACCGGCCTTCCATGAGCAAAGTCCTCCTCGTCGGTGTGCCGCTCGATCTCGGTGGGAACCGCCGCGGGGTCGACATGGGGCCGAGTGCGCTCCGCATCACGGGCCTCGCCGAGCGCATACGCGCGCTCGGCCACGACGTGATCGACTCCGGCGATGTCGCGGTGCCGTTGCCGGAGCTCTGCGACATCGGCCATGCCAACCAGAAGTACTCCGGGCCCATCGCTGCGGTATGTGAGGACCTCTGCGAGCGCGTCTACGCCGGCCTCGGCCAAGGCCGCCTGCCGGTGACGATCGGGGGCGACCACTCCGTGGCGATGGGGTCGGTCGCCGGCGTGGCACGCCACTTCCGGGAGCGCGAACGCCGGCTCGGCCTGCTCCGGTTCGATGCCCACGGCGACATGAATACGCCCGCCTCGACGAACAGCGGCAACGTGCACGGGATGTCGCTCGCGCACCTGCTCGGACTGGGCGATGAGCGCCTCGCGTCCGTGGGCGGATTTCGGGGTAAGGTGCGGGCCGAGAGCGTGGCGTTGATCGGAGTGCGGGATCTCGACGACCGGGAAAAGAAGCTCGTAGCCGACAGCGGCGTACGTGTCTTCACCATGAAGGACATCGATCAGCGCGGCGTGTCGAGCGTCACGCAAGAGGCGATCGACACCGCGGCGCGCGGGACCGATGGAATCCACGTCAGCCTCGACATCGATGTCGTCGATCCGTCGCTTGCGGCGGGCGTGGGGACGCCGAAGAAGGGTGGCCTGACGTATCGCGAGGCCCACCTGTGCTTGGAGATGGTGGCGGACTCGAAGCGGCTCGCGGGCATCGACCTCGTGGAGGTGAACCCGATCCTGGACGTCCGCAACGCGACGGCGGAGCTCGGCACCGAGCTGCTGCTGTCGGCGCTAGGGAAGAGGATCTACTGAGCGGCCGGTGCGCGATGCCTGAGGAATGGTGCTGCCGCGATTCGTGAAGCGTTACGACGAAGTCTACTTCACGCGTTGGTATGGTCGGCGGGGCGGTGTCATCGACGACGACCTGATCGTCCGGCGGGCCCGGCTCGCGCTCGCGGCCGCCGAGTACGTTCTCGAACGCCCCGTTCGATCAGTGCTCGACGTCGGATGTGGGGAGGGCCGCTGGCGCGCACCGCTAAAACGCGCCCGCCCCGGTCTCACGTACCAGGGGATCGAGCGAAGCCAATACGTGGTCCGCCGCTTCGGCCGCCGCCGCAACATCCGGCACGGCGCGCTCGGCACGTTGGGACAGCTGCGCCTCCGGCGGTCCTACGATCTCGTCGTCTGCTCGGATGTCCTCCACTACGTCCCCATCGACGACGTGCGGAAGGGTCTGGCGGCGCTGCGGCGCGTGGCGGGCGGACTTCTCTGGCTGGATGCGTTCACCGCCGAGGACGACTTCGTCGGGGACCGGGAGGGATGGCAGCCGCGGAGCGAGCGGGCCTGGCGACGCATCTTCACGGACGCCGGGCTCGTTTCCTGTGGGCTGAACTGCTGGGTGCCGCGCGCGTCGGAGTGGCGGCTGGCGGCGCTCGAGCAAGGGTAGCTGGTGGCGATCTCCGGGTCGGTGACCGGGAGGGTTCCTTGAGTTCGCGGGACGAACTGACCCGCAGTCGCAGCTGCGCTACATCCGTCCCGTGGCTCTGAGCTTCGCGGCCGTCGCGCAGTACCGGACCACGTCGAAGTAGTCCTGGACGGCCTCCGCGCCGATGTCGTAGGGGTTGTGGACATCGCTCCCGCGCCGATTCGCGGCGGTGTGCGACCGGAAGTAGCCCAGGTCGAACTCGGTGTGGTTGGACATGAGCGCGGTGGCGCCGTACGCATTCGCAGCCTGTGCGAATTTCGCGGACGAAGCGATGTACTGGTCGTAGTACGCCGCATCGGCGTTGAACGGGATCGCGGTACCGCCGACGTACGCGACCCGGATGGGCCGCCCGCGGTCCTCGAACTCGAACAGGAACGAGAGGGTGCCGGGCGTGTGCCCTGTCATGGTGACGACGCGCACGGAGACGTCGCCGTCTCCGACCGAGACCACGCGCCCGTCGGCACCGTCGTTCTCGACGCCGCGTCGCACCGCGCCTTCGGCTCCGCGCGCCAGTACCGACGGCCAGTCCCCTTCGCCGTACACGATGGCCACGCCGGGGATCACGTCCTGGAGGTACTTCACGCCTCCGTCGTGGTCGCCGTGGGCGTGCGACAAGATCACGTAGCGGACGCGGTTGGGATCGAGGCCCATGTTCCGCAGGCCCCCGATGATCTCGTCCGGCGTCGCGTAGTCGAAGAGCGCATCGATGAGGATGATGTCGCCGCTCTCGGCCACGAGAGCGAACGAGTTGTGATCCTGTGTGCCGAGGAAGTAGAGGTTGTCACCGACCCGCGCGGGCTCCGCATACCAAGTCTCTCGCGGCGGGCCGCCTGCGCGACCGCCACCACCGCCGCCACCTCGACCGCGCCCACCGGGGGTCGGTGGCGGGGGCGGGATGCAGAGCCGCATGAACGTGCCCGGAAATTCGGTGCCAGCCGCGGCCTTCGCGGCGGCCTGCAGCCCCTCCACGGTCGTGGGCATCGCGGCCTGCTGCGCCGCGGCCGGTGCGGCACCGAGACCTACGCACATTCCCAGGATGCCGATCGGGCTCGTCGACCTCATGACTCCTCCACTCAGGGCTTGGTGCCGCTATCGCTCGCGACGCGGCGGTGAAGCTAGGGTGCGATGAGTGCCCGCGCGACGGCATGTTCCCGTCGAGTGGGCAGGAGTCGACGTCGCCCCGCGCCGGCGCGGCACGTGGGCAATGTCCTCGCCCGCCGCACCCGACGCGCGGTGTCGAACCCGAGCTCGGGTGCGCCGCCGGGGAGGTCGCGCCGTGATACCTTGTCCGCGAGGGTCGCTCCCTCGGTAGTCGGCCCTCGCTCCAGAGACCCGCACGGAGGAGGTCAGCATGAACGGACGCACCATAGTCGGAGTGGCGGGGATTGCGACTGCGGCAGCCGTCGGCATCAGCAACGCCGCTCGCCGCAACGATGCGGGCGAGATCACGGAGGCGGGGGCGGTCAGCGCGTTCGAGGTGCGGGTCGGAGATTGCTTCGACGACGGCGCCTTCGAGAACACCGAGGTGCAGGAGCTTCCCGCGATCCCGTGCTCGCAGCCCCACGACAACGAGATCTATGCCACCTTCGACATCCCGGGCGAGTGGCCGGGCGTCGAGCGGATCGGGGAGCTGGCCGGTGAGGGGTGCCTGGACCGCTTCGCGGCAGCTATCGGCAAGGCCTACGAGGACTCGGAGATCGACTTGACGACGATCTATCCGACCGAGGGGTCGTGGAATCAGCGGAGCGACCGTGAGGTGATCTGTGTCGCCTACCACGTGGACCAGGAGAAGCTCACGGGCTCGGTGTTGGGCAGCGGTCGCTGAAGCGGGGGGCGGCCAGAGGGCAAGGCCCCGAACGGGTGCGGCCGTGACGCCGCGCACCGACCCTACTTCAATACGTCGCTGGCAAGGGCTTCCGCGATCAGCCGATCGGCGTCGTCCTGCAGGAGGTAGCGTCCGCGCACGAGTCGCTCCGCGGCGGCGCGCACTAACGCGACGTACCGCTCGTGCGTCCCGTAGCGCTCCTCGAGCGACGGTCGCGGATCACCTGCGGCCAGCCGGTCGGCCCGGGAGCGCGCGAAGGGGATGAAGGATCCGGCGTTGGTGAGAATCCCGCCCTCGAAGAACCCGCTCGGGACGGTGTTCCAGCCGGTGTACGTGCCGAGAGGCACCTGGTGCAGCACGCTCGCTACGCCGGCGACCTCGTTGCCATCGGCGTCCACCTTCATCACGAGGGTCGGGAGCACGCGCCGGACAACTGGAGGCTGCAGCGTGATCACTCCCGACACGTCCCTGTAGTCGAACTCGCTACCGAAGTCGTAGTCGTAGAGCGGATTCAGGATGCCGTCCGGGAGCGGCACTCCGGGGATCGCCGGAAACCCCATCGCTGCGCGGGTCGGCGAGACCAGCTCGCCCCGATCCAGTCGAGGGTATTGGCTCGGTGGGGGCAGCGTGCCGCTCACGACCCAGTCGACCAATGCGGCGCGGAGCGCCCGCAGGGACTCGTTGGATGAATTGGGATTCGAGGGCAGCCCGCAGCAGTCGTCCAGCTCGGGGTCGGCATCGAATCCGCCCGGACCTCCGCCGTGCCTCACACCAGGGAAGACATAGCGGCGGACGTTCGGGGGAAGCGGGATGTCTCGGTCGGCGCTGGTGCCCACTAGGGTGGGAGAGGCCCGCTGGTTGAAGAACTCCGCGGAGCCGAACGTTTCGACGACCTTCGGGCAGGTGCCTGTGGCGGTGCAGCGATCCAGAATCGAGGCGGCCGGGTGCCCGCGCGCCTGGTCCTCGTAGGAGGACCACCAGACGACGCCCTCAATGCCGGCGTCGTACATCTGGGCGCCGCCGCTCGGAGCCGCGAAGCGGATGTTCATCGCCAGCAGCCGAGCGGCGATGTTCGGGTTGCTGCCGTCGAAGACGATGCGACCGGCCAGATCCTGATTGAAGCCCAGTCGAATGAACGCCCGCAGATAGGTTCCGGACTGCGAGTTGCCGAAGCTCACCGTCGAAGTGATGCTGCTCGCGATGGGGTTGGTCGCCGCGCCCGAGGTCTGTGCGCCGTAGCGCAGGTGCGAGATCAGGTCCCTCGTGGCCGCGAAGCCGATGCCGAGCACCTCGGGATCCTTGGCCGTGTACACCAGCTCGTACAAGTAGGCCGGATCAAACCCGTCCTTCACGCACACTTTCCTCGGATCGGGTCTGCCGGGAAACGCAGTCTGACCGCAGTCCGCAAAGGCCCAGTCCGAGCTGCGCAGCGGGACGACCGGGCCGCTCTCGGACGCGCGCCGGGTGAGTGTCGCTTCGTGGGTGTCGAGGTTGGCCGGATCGGCGGTGCCGGCGACTCCGCCCCGCAGAATCGGCAGGGTCTTCGTGCCCGGAGCCATGTCGCTGAAGCGGGCCAGCACCGGCCCCGTGATGCTCGAGCCGTCGGAGTTCTTGGCCACCGGGACAGAGAGCGTTTCGGTCCCCGCGGCCGGATCGAGATCGCCCTGCCATCCGCTCGCGACGAGCACATGGCCGCGCGCCCTCGCATCGACCACGAACGCGTCTCGCGTCAGGTCGATCCGGCCGCGATTCGGGACGAAGTAGAGCAGGACGCCGCTCGCCCTCGTCATGTCTGCCGGCTTCAGGATCGTGAACGTCGCCGCATACTCGACCATCCCGCGCGCGTTGCGCGGCGCGAGCTCGAGGTCCGTGATGATGGCGTTGAGCGGATGGTGCGGATCGAGCTCTCCGTAGGCGTGGCCCGTGAGCCGTTCGTAGCCGTCGTGCCCGAGCGGCTCGGTGCGCTCGACCGCCAGGCGCGTGAGCTGCGCGTATGCTGGGAGCTTGAGGAGGAGCAGGGATAGCGAGGCGGCGAAGGCCGCGCGCAGGGCTGACCTCAGGGCTGACATGGACATCTCGAGGCTCCCGCGAAAGACGGAGACGTCCACGCATAGGAGCCTGATCGAGCGCCCGGGGCAAGGGGAGGCCAGCGCGGCGTTCGGGCGATCTGCTCCCCCTACGTCCGTCCGTCCTCCAGCTCCAGCTCCCGCATATCCGCCGACAGCACCCCTGTGGCCACCGCGATGAGTACCGTCATCGCGCCTCCGAACACGACAGCCGGCACGGTGCCCATGAGCCTCGCGGTCACGCCGCTCTCGAAGGCGCCCAGCTCGTTGGAGGAGCCGACGAACATGGAGTTCACGGCGGATACTCTGCCGCGCATGGCATCGGGCGTGCGGAGCTGCAGGATGGTTTGCCGAATCACCACGCTGATGCCGTCCGCGATGCCGCTCACGAAGAGAGCCATCAGTGACAGCCAAAACGTCGTGGACAATCCGAACACGATGATGCACACGCCGAAGACCAGCACGGACCCGAGCAACTTCAGGCCCGCGCGATGGTTCAGCGGGAAGTGTGCGACGGTCAGCATGACGGCGAACGATCCGACCGCGGGGGCCGCGCGCAGCGCGCCGAAACCTGTCGACCCCACGTCCAGGATGTCCTGCGCGAAGATCGGCAACATCGCCACGGCACCGCCGAAGAGCACGGCGAACATGTCGAGCGACAGCGCCCCCAGCACCTCCTTGGTGCGGTAGACGAACAGGAGCCCTTCCTTCAGGCTGTCGCGAATCGACTCACGCTCCGGCACCGAGGGAGTCGCCTTCGGCGCGATACGGCTCAACAGGAGCATCGCGCTGAGGGCGCAGCCGGCAACCGCGAGCAGCGACCAGTGCACGCCGAGCCAAGCCACGGCCACGCCCCCCAGGGCCGGGCCGAGAACCGCGCCCATCTGCCAGGCGCCGCTGCTCCACGTCGCGGCGTTCGCATAGAGCGTCCTCGGGATGAGCTGCCCGAAGAGCGCGAACACCGTCGGCCCCAAGAAGGCGCGCACCACGCCCCCGCAGAACACCAGCAGGTAGATCAGCGCCACCGTGATCTGGACGGAGAGGCGCTCCTGCAGCCTCGGCCACGTGAGCAGAAAGAGCCCTGTGCTGATGACGAGGAAGCCCGCCACCGTCTTGAGCAGAAGCGCTCGCTTCTCCAATCGGTCCACGTAGTGGCCCGCCAGCAGCGCCAGCGAGAGTGCGGGAATCACTTCGGCGAGGCCGATGAGTCCCAAGGAGAGAGGATCTCGGGTGAGCGTGTAGACCTCCCACTCGATGACGATGAACTGCATCGCCCACGCGAAGACGAGCAGGAAGCGCACGGCCAGGAAGAAGCGGAACTCCTGGACCCGCAGGGCTGCGTAGGGGTCGACTCGGCTCATGAGGACGGGAACGATGGAGGGCAGCGCCGAAAAGCGCGACGGTGCTGTGAAGCTCAGGTCCGGTCTATGACTTGACTAAGTCCATTAGTCTAGTCATGATGGGGCATGGCGAAGACGGTGAACATTCACGAGGCGAAGACCCACCTGTCGCGGCTGGTACGCCGTGCCCAAGCCGGAGAGGAGATCGTGATTGCCCGGGGCGGAAAGGCCGTGGCGCGCCTGGTGCCGATGGACTCGACAGTTGGTCGGGCTCTCGGTCGGGACCGTGGGCTGTTCCTGGTTCCCGAGGATTTCAACGATCCGCTGGAGCCGACCGTGCTCGAGGACTTCGGCGCGTGAGGGTCCTGCTGGATACCCACGTCTGGCTCTGGATGCAGGCCGAGCCGGAGCGGCTGGGGATTCGAGCTCGATCGCTCATCGACGACGAGCACACCGAGCTGCTGCTTTCGGCGGCTTCCGTCTGGGAGATCGCGATCAAGGTGCGGAGCGGTACGCTGACTCTGCCCGAGCCGGTGTCCAGGTACGTTCCGTCCCGGATGCAGTCCAGCGGCGTCCTCCCGCTCGCCGTGAGCCATGCCCACGCCGCTTCCGTCGCCGACCTGCCGGACCACCACCGAGATCCCTTCGACCGGCTGCTCGTCGCGCAGGCCCTGGACGAAGGTGTCGCGATTCTCAGCTCCGATACGCAGCTCGACGCCTACGACGCGGAGCGGATCGCGGCTTCGTAACGCGGCGACCGGCCGCTTGCCCCCCTTCGCGACCGCCCCGCACTTTCCGCGCGAACGTCGACCACACGCGGCGACGACCTCATTCACTGGCGCACATCATGATCAAGAACAGACTCGCTTCCGTCGCCATGCCAGTCGCGGCCGTGCTCGCGCTTGCAGGGCAGGCTCACGCCCAGCGGCCCGAGTCGTCCGAGGCGCTCGGCGTGAGCCCCGGCGAGCTGGTCATCGACCCGCCCACGCTCATCAACCTCGGCTTCGAGTGGCTGATCCAAGGAGACGCCAACCGCAACGCGTCGGTGGCGGTCTCCTATCGGAAGGTGGGGGATGCGGCGTGGCTGACCGGGATGCCGCTCCTGCGCCTGCACCACGAGCGCGTGGAGCAGGAGGATGCCTTCGCGCTCGAGCTGCCCAACATGTTCGCGGGGAGTATCCTCGACCTCGAGCCGGGCACCGCCTACGAGGTGCGCCTCGAGATATCGGACCCGGACGGCATCGACCGAATCTTCGGCGCTTCCTCGCGGACCGTGACGGTCAGCACGCGGCCGGAGCCGATGCCCGCGGAAGGCGGCAGCGTCTATCACGTCTACCCGGTAGGCTATACGGGGCCGCGCGAGGAGCCGTCCTTCACAGGGCTGATGTGCGCGTACAACTACCGCTGCGGCGCGGGAGACACGGCACCGGGAGGGCGGCCGCGTGCCAAGCCCGGCGACGTCTTCCTCATGCACGCGGGGACGTACGCGTATCAGTACGAGTACTACGCGAACCAGACGACGATCAACGCGACTGCCACGTTCGAGGGCACGTATTACCTGCTCGCCGACGGCACGGCCGAGCGTCCGATTGTGATCAAGGCGGCCGGCGACGGCGAAGTCATCATCGACGGGCGCGGCAACTTCAACCTCTTCAACGTGAAGGCGGCCGACTACAACTACTTCGAGGGGATCACGTTTAGGAACACGGACATCGCCATCTGGGCGGGCACGCAGCTCATCGTGGGGTCCAAGGGACTCACCGTGAAGAACTGCCGCTTCGAGCAGGTGGGTATGGGCGTGTTCACCAACTACTCGGGATCGAGCGACTTCTACATCGCCGACAACGTGTTCCTGGGTCGCAACGACCCCGATCACCTCATCGGCTGGAACGGCCAGTTCTGGGAGCAGTTCGACGGCGTGGACGGGCAGGAATTTCCCCCCGTCATGTACTCGTACAACGCGGTCCGCGTGTATGGTCCCGGTCACGTCATCGCGTACGACTACGTGGCGGACTTCCACGACGGCATCGACACGGACTTCTACGGGATGCCCGACGGCTCGCACGCGCACGAGGGGCCGAGCTATCCACCTCGCGAGTATTGGAACCGGCGGCCGAACTCGATCGACATCTACAACAACTACATCACGAACGCGCACGACAACTCGATCGAGATGGACGGCAGCATGCACAACGGCCGCGTGATGCGGAACGTGCTGATCAATTCGGCGTCGCACCCCATGTCGACGCAGCCGTCGGTCGGCGGCCCGATCTACTTCATCAGGAACATCGTCTATCACGCGCCGGGCGGATCCACGCGCGCGTCGGCGAACTCTCCGGGCGTGATCTACTACCACAACACGGTCACGAGCGAGACGACACCCGGGTCCGTGTCCAACTCGCACTGGCGGAACAACCTGATGCTCGGGCAGGGCAACGCGCCCGCCATCTTCACCATGAACACGAGCACGAACTACACGTCCTCCGACTACAACGGCTTCCGGCCGAATCCGGGACAGACGCCCGCGTTCCAGTGGAACTCGCCGCCCGCCCCGAACATCCGCGCGGGAACGGTCACGCTGCAGGGTCCCGCGGGCGGCGCCGGCGGCAGCCAGCGTCGCGGTTATGCCACGCTCCAGGAGTATCAGAGCGCGACCGGTCAGGACCGGAACAACGTGCTGGTGGACTACGACGTCTTCGTGAACGTACCGCAACTCGATCGTGACCCGAGCAGGGTGCAGCGGCTGTAGCGGTTCGAGGACCTCGACTTCCGTTTGCGGCCCGGCTCGGCGGCAATCGACCGCGGCGTCGTGATCCCGAACGTGAACGATGGGTTTGCGGGCCGTGCGCCCGACCTGGGTGCCCTGGAGGCGGGGCAGCCGCTGCCGGTGTACGGGCCGCGGCCGCGGACCTAGCTCTGGTGGCGTGGGCGCCCCTTCAACAGGCAGGGGCGCCGGGGTGTCGTTCTTCATTGACAGGGACCGTGTCCTCGCGTTGGTTTCGTGCCGGGGACGCATCCGTTTCTAGGGAAGTCGTGAGACACTCCGCTCTTCATCGCATCGCCGTCGGGCTGGTGGCGGCCTTCGTCATGCTCGGTGGCGCGGAGCATTGGTTTGGCTTCGACCCCTGCCCCCACCATGAAGGGGCGTTCTTCGTCGAAGCCGCGGAGTCGGCGAGTGGCGGGCACCACGCCCACCACGGTGGCTCGGCGGATGCGTCCGAATCGGACTCCGAAGGCCACGGACCGTGCGACTGCGTGGGTCCGTGCGCGACGCCCTCGCCGACCGCGCTCCCGGCTACCGCATCCTTTGCGGCCTGGGGCACGTTGGAGCGCGTCGAGGTCGCCGCGGCTCCTCTGCCCGCCGTCGTTCCGCAGCAACCGGTACCGTACCGCCTTCCCTACGCGCACGCGCCGCCCTTCCTCGGCTGATCTCGTGGCGCACGCCTGACGGCGTTGCGCACGGCGCAGTGTCCAACGCGCGTCCCCACGCCTCGTGTGGTGGGCCGCGCTCATCAGCCAATCCGTTCAGGGAGGGTTCATGTTGGGTATTCATAGTGGTGAACGAGACGTTTCGTGGCGCCAGCTCCGACTGGCCATCGCCATAGTCGTCTTTCTGCTGGCAGTGACAGTCACGGCGGGCGCCGCGCAGCAGGCGTCCAGCATCAGCGGGCTCGTGTCGGACTACACGGGCGCCGGCGTCGCGGGCGTGACCGTGGAGATCGTCGGCGCTCCGGGCACGGCCCGTACGTCCGCGACCGATGGTGCCGGCCGCTATCGTTTCGCCGGCCTATCCGCGGGTGAGTATGCGCTTCGGGTCACCGCTCCGGGGTACCTGCCGATCGAGCGTGGGGTGACCGTCGGTGCCTCGGCCTCGGTCGTGGCCGACGTCGAGCTCGAAGTCCTGGTGATCGACGGCATCGACGTGAGCGCGGCCCAGGTGAGGGCCGAGATCGATGCGCAGCGTGCGCTGACGCCGGGTGGCGTCACGGTAGTGGAAGCCGAAGAGTTGGTGCGTCGGCCCGTCAACGGCCTCGCCGACATGCTGCGCTACGTTCCCGGCGTCTGGGCGGAGAGCAGCGCAGGCTCGGACGAGCTGTTCTTCTCGAGCCGCGGCTCCAATCTGGACGCGGTCGACTACGACCGGAACGGCGTCAAGATGTTGCAGGACGGGTTGCCCGTCACCGCGGCCGACGGCAACAACCACAACCGTGTGGTCGATCCGCTCAGCGTGCGCTACGCGGTGGTGGCACGCGGGGCCAACGCGCTGACGTACGGCGCGAGCACACTGGGCGGCGCCATTGACGTCATTTCGCCCACCGCGCGCAACACCCCGCCGCTGTCGGTCACGATCAACAGCGGCGCTTATGGTCCCTTCAATGGCCGCGCTACGGTCGGTGCCGCGGGGGAGGCGCTCGACGGGCTGGTGACCGTGGAGGGGCGCAGGTGGGACGGTTACCGCGACCACTCTCGCCTGGAGCGCTGGGGCGTGTACGCCAACGCTGGATGGCTGGCGTCTGAGCGGGTCGACGTCCGCGTGTTCGGGACGTACCTGGACTATTCGGTCCTGCTTCCCGATGCGCTCACGCGCGCCGAGGTGGCCGCCGACCCCAACCAGGCGAGCAGCGTCGCACTCGGCGGCAATTACGGGAAGGACCTCATCACCGGACGCGTCGCGACCCGCCTGACGTGGACGCCGGGGCCGAACCAGTCGTTGATGGCAGGCCTGTCGTACGAAGAGCAGGCGCTCTATCACCCGATCGTCGACCGCATCATGGTCGACTTCGACGGACCGGGGCCGAACCCACCCGTCGAGGTGTTCAGCCTCCTGGTCGACACCGACCACCGCGACCTCGGCGGAGTGGTGCGCTACAACCAGGTAGTCGGCGCGCACGACTTACTCATGGGCGTCAACTACGGCTCGGGCACCGTCGAAGGCGGCAACTACCGCAACCTCGGCGGCCAGCCCAACGGCGTCGCGCAATACGTCGACAACCGCGCGAGGGGTCTCGAGGCGTACTTGATGGACCGCTGGCGCCTGTCCGATCGGTGGACGTTCGTCTTCGGTGCGCAGTACGTCGGCGCGGCGCGTGACGTGCGCACGACCGACGCGGGGAGCGGCACGCTGAGCAACCCGAAGCGGGACTACAACGCATTCAACCCACGCGCAGGGATCATCGCCTCGCTTTCTTCGACGCTCGAGGCGTATGGCAACGTCAGTCGCCTGTTCGAGGCGCCGACCACGTACCAGATGGAGGACAACGTCCTGGGCAGCGGCGCCACACTCGATCCGATGTCGGGCAACGTGGCCGAGATCGGCCTCCGGTCCACCGGCACGCCGTCGGGCGATACTCAGTGGAGCTGGGACGTCGCCGCGTTCTACGCGCAGGTCAGCGACGAAATCCTCTCCATCGACGACCCGGGCGCGCCGGGGAACAGCCTGACGACTAACGTGGACAAGACCGTGCACGCCGGCATCGAGGCGTTCAGCAGCGTGAGCGTCGCGGTCGGCGACCGTCACCGCATCGACCCCCTGGTGAGCCTCACGCTCAACCATTTTCGCTTCGTCGTCGACGACGTGTACGGCGATAACGCTCTGCCGGCTGCACCGAAGGTAGCAGCACGCGCCGAGATGATGTACCGACGCGCCGGCGGCGCGTACGCCGGGCCCACGCTCGACTACGTGGGGGACCGGTTCGCGGACTTCAACAACACGTATACGGTGGACGGCCACGTGCTGATGGGCCTGCGCGCGGGTTGGTCCACGGAGCGATGGGAGCTCTTCGGCGAGGTACGCAACCTGTTCGACGCAGGCTACACGGCCACCGTGCGCGTCTTCGACGTGGCCGCGACGGGTGCGCGCGCACTGTATCCGGGCTCGCCGCGGTCGGTCTACGTCGGCGCGCGGTTTGCGTACTAGGCGCCGAGTCGAGCGAGGGCGACGGACGACGCGGGCGGTGGAGGTCTCCGCCCGCGTCGCTCCGAGCCACAAGCAAACGCATTCATTGATGGAGGATCGCATGTCCGAAGCTCCCACGTCCGCCGTCTATCGCGCCGTCTGGCGGTGGCACTTCTATGCAGGGCTGCTCGTGCTGCCGGTGCTGGTCATGCTGGCGCTTACCGGCGCGACGTATCTGTTCGCCCCGGAGATCGATGGCATCGTTTACCGGGACATGATTGAGGTCGAGTCACGGGCGACAGCGCCGATGCCGGTGAGCGCGCTCACCGCCGGCGTGGAGGCGGAGACGGGTGGGAGCGTCGTCCAGCTGACGCTCCCCGAGCGACCCGACCGGTCCGTGAGGCTCCTCGTGGGAGTGGGGGGCGAGGCGCGCACCGTGTACGCGGATCCCTATGACGGGACCGTCCGGGGATCGATTCCGTTCGGCGGCGTGATGTATACGATCCGCAAGATCCACAGCCTCCAGCTCTTTGGCTTCTGGGCGAGCTCGGTGGTCGAGGCCGTAGCGGGTTGGGTGCTCGTTCTCCTGGGCACCGGCGTGTTCCTGTGGTGGCCGCGGGGTGCGTCTGGTGGTGTGGTGACCGTGAGGCTGCCCGCCAAGCGTCGCACGTTCTGGCGTGACCTGCATGCCGTGACGGGTGCGATCTCTGGCGGCGTCATCGCCTTCCTCGTGCTGACGGGCATGCCGTGGTCGATGTTCTGGGGCGCGAGGGTGCAGCAGTGGGCCGCAGTGCGGAACCTCGGTCAGCCGGCAGCACCCGCGCAGGTCACGCCATCGTTCCTGCTGCCCTCGATGATCACCGGAGAAGGAGGTCATTCGCACGGCGTCGCCGAGGTCGAGACCGAGACGCCGTGGGCGATGGAGCACTTCATGCCCCCCGGGTCCGTAATGCCCACCGCGGCGTCCGCAGCCATCGACTTGGACGCGGCGGTAGCCGCGTTCGATCGCATCGGATTGCCGCGTCCGTACGCTGTACAAGTGCCGGAGGGTCCAGCGGGCGCCTACGCCGCGGTCCATACGTCGCCACAGGCGCAGGACACGCGCACGATCTACCTCGATCAGTACTCGGGGGACGTCGTCGCGGACGTGCGCTACGCCGACTACGGCTTAGTCGCCCGGACCATCGAGTGGGGCGTCGCGGTCCACGAAGGACGCCAGTACGGCGCGCCGAATCGCTACCTGATGCTCATGGGATGCGCGGCGATCCTGACCCTGGCCCTCACCGCACCGGTGATGTGGTGGAAGCGTAGACCCAAAGGGACGCTCGCGGCGCCACCTCCGCCGGCCGAGCGGCACGTGAGGATCGGCGTGCTCAGCACCGTCGCGGTCGTCGGGGTGGTCTTCCCGCTCGTCGGAGCATCGCTGATCATCGCATTGCTCATCGACTTCGCGTGGTCCAGAGTCGGCAGGCGCCGGCTGGCGGCAGCGTAAGACGAGCGGGTCAGCTCGAGAACCAGGACCGGTTCGAGTTCACCCACCTCGGGCCCGCGGGGGCGCGTGCGCCTGGCCGCCGCCACGGAGGCGCTCACCGCCGTCTTTCTGGACTCGCGCGAGGACTTCTGGACCTGAGACGTCTGCGGCCGCATGGCGGCATGCGCTCCCCGTGCGTACGATGCTGCGAGCCTCATCGCGCGCGATACGCTATCGGGCGGGGCCCGGAGGTCCTGTAATGACGCGTGCCACCCTACGGACCGTTGCCGCGCGGCCGATTCTGGCCGGCGCCCTCGCGTGCGCATGGACGGGCCACCCCGTGCTCGCCCAGGACTTCGTGCCGATCACCGACGAGATCCTGAATCATCCGTCCGACGCGGACTGGCCCCAGTACCGGAGGACGCACGACGCGTGGGCGCATAGCCCGCTCGCGCAGATCGACCAGGACAACGTCGAGTTCCTCCAGCTCGCGTGGTCCCGTGCCATCGGGCCTGGGACGATGGAGATGACCCCACTCGTCTATCGGGGTGTGATGTACCTCGTGCACCCGAACGACCGCATCGAGGCGGTGGACGCCAGGACGGGGAACCTGATCTGGGAGTACGAGCGCACGGTCGCGGAGAACGCGGGCCGCCTCGGTGCGGTGCGCAACCTCGCGCTGTACGACGACAAGGTCTACTACGCGAGCCGCGACGGGTACTTGGTGGCGCTGCGGGCGACGACGGGCGACGTGGTCTGGGAGACGTTCATGGCGAGCGCCGAGTTCGCCACCAACTACACGTCGGGCCCGATCGCGGCCAACGACGTGATCGTCACGGGTCGCTCGTGCGGACTCTGGGGTGGCGTCGACAGGACCCCGGGCGGGTGCTTCATCCTGGGCCACGACGCGCGCACGGGGGAGCAGCTCTGGCGCGTGAACACCGTCGCGCGCCCCGGAGAGCCAGGTGGCGACACCTGGGGTGGGCTGCCGCTCGAGCAGCGCTACCACGTGTCGCCCTGGGGCGTGAGCAGCTTCGACCCGGAGCTGAACCTCATCTACATGGGTACGGGCGTGCCCGGTCCGTATCCCTCGGTGGTGCACGGGCGGGAGGCAGGCGACGCGCTCTACTCCAACTCGACGCTGGCGATCGACGCCGACACGGGACGGCTGGTCTGGTACTACCAGCACCTGCCGGGCGATGACTGGGACCTCGACCACATCGGCGAGCGGATCCTGGTCGATGCGCGCATCGATCCGTCCGCCGAGGTACAGTGGCCGAACCCGGCCGTGAATCCGACTGCGACGCGGCGGGTGCTGTGGACGGCAGGGAAGGGCGGCGTGCAGTTCGTCCTCGACCGCGCGACCGGCGAGTTCCTGTGGGCGAGCCCGATCCTCGTGCAGAATGCGGTCCTCGGCGTGTCGCCCGACGGGCGAGTCACGACGAATGCCGCGCTCAGGCATCGCGCGGTCGGACACACCGTGGTCGTGGGGCAACGGGCGGCGAAGGGATGGTGGCCCGGCACGTACAGCCCGCTGACGGGCGCAGTCTACCAGCCGCTACACAACTCGTGGACCGAGCAAACGGCCACGGCGTGGGATGGGCTCGGCCTGGGCGCCAGGCGCATCTCGATCCGTGCCCCCGAGCACCCGGAGTCGCTCGGCATCGTGAAGGGCGTGTCCGTGTCGACGGGTGAGGTGCTCTGGGAGCGGCGCTGGCCGACGTTGCACTCGGGAGGTCTGGTCTCCACGGGTGGCGGGCTCGTGTTCGGCGGTGACTGGGATCGCCGCTTCCGTGCTTACGACGATGAGACCGGCGAGGTCCTGTGGGAGACGATCCTGAACGCGAGGATCTCGGGCGGCGCGATCAGCTATGCGGTGGACGGCGTGCAGTACGTAGCGGTCGCGACCGGCGGCGGCACTGTGTACGACAGCATGATCGACGTATCGGACCTGGGATACACCTCGCCGATCGGCAGCTCCACGGTCTTCGTGTTCGCGCTGCCGAGCTCGCTTCGGGAGTAGGCCGTTTCGCGAGCTGGCTCCGAGGGCGCCGAGAGCCGCGTCGGATCATTTATCTCTGGCAACGGTAGAGACCGGCTGGACACCGCAGACCCAACCTCGGAGTGCCGGATGCGTTCGAGAGGATTCGTGCTCGGGAGCCTGGTGGCTGTGCTCGCTTCGCTCGAGGCCGCGGCACAGACGCCGATCCTCGAGCGCCAGGAGGCGATGTTCCGCCGCAACGTCGGCACCTCGGAACAGCAGCGCGCCTACTTCCCGCCCCACAAGATCGCCGGGAACCTCTACTACGTCGGGACCGAGAGCCTCGCGTCGTTTCTGGTCGCGACGCCCGCGGGGCACATCCTCATCAATACGAACTACGAGAACGCCGTTCCGACGTTACGGAGATCCGTCGAAGACCTCGGCTTCGATTTCGAGGACATCGAGATCATTCTCGGCAGCCACGCGCACGGTGATCACATGGAGGGCGATGCGCTGGTGAAGCAGCTGACCGGTGCGCGCGTCATGGCGATGGCGGAAGACGTCCCGCTGCTCGAGCGCATGCGGCCGGGCGATAAGCCCCACCCGATCGATCGCGTTCTGCGCGACGGGGACGAAGTCACGCTGGGCGGATCGACGCTCGTCGCTCGACTCACGCCGGGGCACACACCGGGGTGCACGACGTGGACGCTGACGGTTCAGGAAGGTGGGCCGTCCTACGACGTGGTGATCATCGGCAGCATGGGGAGCAACCCGGGGTTCCGGTTCGTCAACAACCCCACGAATCCGACGATCGCCGACCAGTACCGGCGCGGCTTCGCCGTGCTGCGCTCTCTCCAACCGGACATCCCGCTGGCCTCGCATCCGGCGATGTACGGCATGAATGCCAAGTACGCCCGGCTCGGACAGACGCCGAACCCGTTCATCGATCCGGCGGGGTACGTGGCCGAGCTCGACGCGGTCGAGGGGCTCTTCCGCGACGTGGTGGCTGCGCAGGAGCGAGAGGCCGCTGCGCAGCCCCGCTGAGCCTACCGACCCACCGTCCCCGTGAACTGGATGCGGATCTGCGGGCGTACCCGCATCAGCCCGAGCATCACGACCGGCGGCTGCACGCCATAAGCCGTCATATCGAGCGGAAGCTCGCCGGCGATTTGCACGCCTGAGCTGCCCGGAGTCACGGTGAGCGGGAGGCTCACCGGGTTGGTCGCGGCCTGGATGGTGAGCGAGCCATTCGCCGTCACGCCCTGGGCGCTCGCCTGGTAGTTGTCGAGCCGGAACGTGATGGTCGGATACTCGGTGGCACGCATCGCCTCGAGGAGGTGCTGGCGCATCTCGTCTTCGGGGCACTGGAAGTCGTTCACCCGAACGGTGAGTGCGACCCCGGCGACCCCGCTGTCGAAGCCCCGCACCGCGGCACCCGAGCCCGTCGTGACCTGAGCGGCGCCCCTCACCGTGCACGTCCAGCTCCGGACGGTCGAGTTGCCCGACACGGTGAAGTCGAACGTGCTCTGCTGCGCTCCGACCTCGGTGGCGGAGGCAAGCGCCGTCGCGAGCATCGCAGCGGATAGAACGCGGAAGGTGCCACGAACCGAATACCTCATCGCGGACACCCTCACAGGCCGAATCCGAGTTCGTTGTGACGCATCATGATCGGGTTCGGCCGCTCCATGACGAACCGCGAATTGATCTCGGCCACTGACGTGGTCTGCGTCTGTCCCATGACGATGCCGAGCTCGGCCATGATCAGCTGGATGACGCGGTCCACGCCGTCCTCGCCGAACGCTCCGAGGCCCCAGACGTACGGCCTGCCGATGCCCACCGCGTCGGCGCCGAGCGCGAGCGCCTTGAAGACGTCGGTGCCGCGCCGCACGCCGCTGTCGATCATGACCGGCACGCGCCCGCGTACTGCAGCCACGACCTCGGGGAGCGAGTCGATCGAGGCCCACAGGGAGTTCTCCGCCCGGCCACCGTGGTTCGACACGAAGATTCCGTCCGCGCCGTGCTCGATCGCCATCTCGGCATCCTCGGCGGTGACGATGCCCTTGATGACGAAGTTCATGTCGCTGGCGTCCTTGAGCCGGCTGACCCAGTCCCAGGTGTACGGGATGCGCTCACCGGCAGGTCCAGAGTCCCGGTTCATGGGGCGCTGGTACCCCTGCTGGTGGTTGTGACAGTTCTGGCAGAGCGCGCCCTGCGTGCCCTCCCCGACGACGGAGCGCCGCGCCAGCTCACGGTTGCTGCCGCCCAGGAGGTCGACGGTCCACACGAGCGTGGGGCAGCCTGCAGCGGCGACGCGGTCGATCAGTCGCTTGTTCCGGTTCCAATCGGGTTGGGTGTAGATCTGGAACCAGTGCGGCTCGCCCCGCGCTTCGGCGATCTCTTCGTACGACATGGAGCTCTGATTCGACTGGATCTGTAGGATGCCGCGGCGCCGTGCGGCTCGTCCTGCGCCAGCCTCGCCTTGTGTGTGGTACGCCTGCAGCGCGGCCACCGGGCAGAGGAAGAGCGGCGAATTGAACCGCTGGCCGAGAATCTCGATCGAGGTGTCGGGACGCTTGGGCGGTTCCGCGGACAGCCTGCGGGTGCGTAGGGCGAGGCGATTGAATCCCTCACGATTCGCTCTGCGCGTCTCGTAGTCCTCCACGCCCATGTGGAGGTAGTCCCAGTGCTGGGCGAGGTTGTTCTCGTGGGTCACCCGCTCGAAGTCCCACACGTTCACGGCGTCCTCGGGGGAGGCGATCAGCGAGCCCGTGAGCTGCTCCTCCTGCGCGTTCTGCGGTGGGATCTGCTGCGGCGCCTGCTGACGCGTCGGCAGGCTGAGGTGCGCGTTCGCGGGGGCCGCGGCCGGCGGCAGGATCGGCGCGCCGCAGCTCACGCACTCGGGCACCCTCCAGGATCCCGGAACGAACGGATCCACCGGCTCCTTGGCGGCCAGCTCCTCCAGCCATCCATGGGGCAACGACGCATAGGCCAGAGCGGCGAGCGGGCTCGCGGCCAGGAACTTGAAGAACCGCCTCCGGCTTTCGTCGCGGTCGGGGGTGGGCATGTGGGGTCCCGGTGCCGTCATGGTCCGTCTCCTCGGCTGCGCTCGAGCTAGGGGAAATCCGATGAGGCGGTAAGTGAAGGTGCCGGGCGACCGACCGCAACGGCTCGAGGTGCCAGGCCTCGTCACCCAACCGCTCCCTCAGCGTCCGGGCTCGATGCGGAGCAGGGCCCCCTCGTCCTCGTCGGTGAGCACATAGATGAGGCCATCCGGGCCCTGGCGGACGTCGCGGATGCGCTGCCGGAGCTCCGAGAGGATGGCCTCACGGCCGATTTCCTCGCCGCGGTCGTTCAGCACCACGCGCTCGATGTGTCCCGTGCGCTCGACGCGCCCCACCATCATCGCGCCGACGAACAGGTCGCCGGTCCAGCCGGGAAATCGGTCGCCCGTGTAGAACATCAGGCCAGACGGAGCGATCGAGGGGAGCCAGGCGATGGTCGGCGGCTCCATCCCCTCGCGCCACCACCTGTCGGAGATGCGCGCGCCGGCGTACTCACGTCCGAGCGATACCAACGGCCACCCGTAGTTGCGCCCGGCCTGCACGACGTTGACCTCGTCGCCGCCCTGCGCCCCATGCTCGACGGCCCACAGCTCGCCGGTCACCGGATGGAGCGCGAGCCCCATCGGGTTGCGATGCCCGAGCGAGAAGATCTCCGGGAGGTAGGCGCGCTCCCCGACGAACGGGTTGTCCGCGGGTGCTGTCCCGTCGTCGCGGAGGCGGAGGATCTTGCCGGAGTGGGTAGTCGGGTCCTGGGCTCTCGCGCCGTTGTCCCCCGCGTTGGGTGCGCCGCCGACGGGCATGAAGAGCGTACCGTCGGGCGCGAAGAGCAGACGAGAGCCGGACGAGGTCGTGAACGGATCGCCCTCGGACTGGAAGAGCACGCGGAAATCGGTGAGCGCTCGGCCGTCGAAGCGCGCGCGGGCGAGCGCCACGCGAGCATCTGGGCCGGGAGTCCGATACGTCAGATAGAGCTGGCGGTTCTCCACGAAACGGGGATGGAGCGCCACCTCGAGCAGCCCAGTGAACGTGCCCGCCTGGCTCACCTCCGGTACGCCCGCGATGGGCGTGGGGTCGAGCACGCCATCGCGGATCACGCGCAGGCGGCCTGCCCGCTCGGTCACGAGCAGCTCGCCACCGGGAAGGAACGCGAGGCTCCAGGGGTGCGAGAGCTGTGTGGTGAGCACCCGCACGACGATGTCGGGCTCGTCCGCGGTGTGGAGACGCAGCTCGCCTTCACTCAAGCGGATCGGCGGCACGCCGTCCCACCGAGGTCGCGGCTCCTGCGCGGACGTGGGTGCGCCGGCGGCCACACACGCGGCGGCCGCGGTGCCGATGACGATTGCTCTCACCACGAACGGGATCCTCCCGCGCATGGTACGCGCTCTCACACCGCGTCGGATACGGAAGTGAAGGTGAAGTCGCGCACCTTGAGTGGCGGCACCACGACCGCGGCAGAGACCTCGCTCGACTCGGATGGGCTGACGCGCACGGGGCGTCCCATCATCTCGATGTTGTTGAGCATGAACACCGGAGACTCGTTCCAGCGCAGGTTCTTCACGGGATAGGCGATGCGCCCGTTTTCGATCATGAACGTCCCGTCCCGGGTGAGGCCCGTGAACAGGATGGTGCGCGGGTCGACGCTGCGGATGTACCAGAGGCGCGTGAGCAGCAAGCCGCGCTCGGTGGAGCGGATCATGTCGTCGAGCGTCGCGTTGCCGCCCTCCATGTAGTAGCCGTTCACGAAGCCGGTGGGCTCGCGGTTCTGGCGCTGCGCCCAGAAGCGATCGTACGTGAGCGACCTGAGCACGCCGTTCTCGACCCAGACCTGACGCCGGTTGGGGAGTCCTTGGCCGGAGAAGGGGGTCGAGAGGACGCGCGGATCCGTGGGGTCGGACCAGATCGTCACGCGCCCGTCGAGGAAGCGCTCGCCGATGCGGTTGCCTCCTCCAGGGCGGGAGAAGTACGACCGCCCCTCGTCCGCCGACCGCGCGCCGAGGCTCCCGGTCATGAGCCCGACCATGTTCGCCACCGCGGTGGGCTCCAGGATCGTCACCCAGCGACCGGGCTCGACGTCGCGCGCCCCTCGGGAGAGCTCCGCCTTCTCGATCGCCCGCTCGGCGATTTCGCGCGCGTTCAGTTCGTTCCAGTCGAACAAGCCGGCACCGGCCCATCCGGAGCCGGTTCCTTCGGGCGTGCGCACCGTGGTCGAGAAGTTCGCGTTGGACGAGGCCTGGTAGGCGAACTGGCCCCGCGTGGTCATGACCGCGGTCGAGCCCGTGCGGTGCTCGACGTAACCGGTGGCGACCAGCCCGCGCGCCGCCGCGAGCGTGGTCACCTCGGCCGCTGCGCGGGCCCGCGCCTCGGGGGTCAGCTCGGCCGTGCTGGCGAACACGGCGTTGCGCTCGGGGACGGTCATGGCGCCGAGCTCGCCGGGGTACTCGGGGTCCTCCGGCGCCAGCGGTGCGAGCCGCTCGCTGACCTGAACGGCCGTGCGAAGCGAAGCGTCGTCGAGCATGTTCGTGGTCGAGGAGGCGACGCGGCGGCCGAACGCGCTCGTGATGGTGACGGACGTGTCGGTCACGTCTCCCGAGGTGCTCACCTGGTTGGCGGCGAAGCGCGTATTGCCGGTCGCCCCGCTGATGATGTTCACCCGCGCCTGCTCGGCCCGCGACATGCCGAGCACGCGCCCCGCGAGGGCTCGGGCCTCGTCACGCGACAGGTAGGCCACGTCAGGCGCCCCGGCCGGTGTTGATCACGTTCACCTGCCGGAAGCGGCTCGGCACGCAGCCGTGACTCACCGCGTTGATCTGGGACGGCTGCCCCTTGCCGTCGTTGTTGGCGCCTCCGACCCAGTAGGTGCTCCGCCCGCCGATCAGGTCCATGGAGTTCCAGAACTCCGGCGTGCGCAGCTGATACGCGACGTCCTTGAGCATGCCGCCGACCCGGCCGTTACGAATCTCGCGGAACACCTGACCGCTGAACTGTGCGTTGTAGCGCTGCTGATCGATCGAGAACGAACTATTGCCGTCGATGAGAATGCCGTTTTCCACACCGTCGACGAGCTCGTCGAGCGGGACGTCGCGGTCGGGGTGGGGGAGGAGGTTGACGTTCGGCATGCGCTGGAACTGGACGTCGGACCACGACTGCGCATAGGAACAGCCATGCGAGCGCACTGCCTGTCCGCTCTGCCCGTACCAGTCGGACAGCCAAGGCGCCTGCTCGCGCGTGGTCTGGAGATCGTTGAGCACGCCGTCGCGCACGATGAGGTAGTCGCGCGGGCGCACGCCCTCGTCGTCGTAGCCGACGGTGGAGAGGCCGCCCCGAGAGCTGCGCTCCCCCTGGATGTTCATGATCTCGGGTCCGTAGCGAAACCGGCCGAGGAAGTCCGCAGGTGGGTAGATGAAGCTGGTGCCCGCATAGTTGGCCTCGAAGCCGAAAATGCGGTCGAGCTCCGTGGGATGCGCGATCGACTCGTGCAGCGTGAGCCACAGGTTCGTCGGCAGCAGCACGAGATCGTACCGCCCCGCTGTGACCGGCCGCGCCGAGAGCTTCTCGACGGCCTCCTCGGCCCATCGCTCGGCGTTGCCTCCGAGGTCCGAGTCGAGGACGTATTCCCAACCGAGGCCTCGGGGCGACAGGTCCGTGGATTCGCGCGACTGGAAGTCGGAGCCGTCCGAGGCCACTGCCGTCACGCTCACGCTCGGCGTGGTGCGGTAGATGGTCTGGTTGGTGACCGTTCCTTCCGTGTTCGCGAAGAACTTGTCCTCGCGCAGGAACGAGAAGAAGGACGACACGAAGCGTGCACCGCGCACGCCCTGCGCCGCTCGATTGGCGCCGAAGAGAACGCTCACCTTGTCCTCGATGGCGATCTCGAAGGGGTCGACGGCGATCGGGCTGCTCCACTGCCCGTTCGGGGTGACTTCGGCCGGCGCGAGCTCGACCGGCCGGAGCTGCGTGAGCGCGTTCGCGCGCGCCTGCGCCACGGCCTGCCTCGCCGCGCGTGCCACCTCGTCGCTCGTGAGCGCGTTGGTGGCTGCGAAGCCCCACGAGCCGGCCGCGATGACGCGGACGCCCATGCCCATGGTCTCGTTGTCCGAGATGCCCGTGATCTGCTGCTCGCGCGTCGACACGCTCTGGCTGCGGTTGCGGTTCACGCGCACGTCGGCGTAGGTCGCCCCGGCCGCGCGCGCGGCGTCCAGCGCGCGGAAGGCCAGCTCCCGCTCCTGGGCATCGAACTCGAAGTCGTCACGACGGGCTGGCTGGGCAAGCAGCGCGCGCAGGTCGAGCATCGATAGCGCGCCGCCGGCGACCGCACCGCGGACGATGAAGTCGCGTCGTCTCATCCTGGTCCTGTGTCTGCTAGGGCGGTGGCGACCGCTACACCTCTCCCGCTCGCGCCGCCCGCACCAGGTTCTCCGCAGCCCGGAACGCGAGCGCCTGGATGGTCATGGTGGGGTGGTTACGCCCGCCTGTCACGAGGTTGCTCCCGTCCACGACGAAGAGGTTCGGCACGTCGTGGGCTCGATGGTAGCGGTTCACCACCGAGGCTGCCGGGTCGTTACCCATGCGGCAGGTGCCGCGATTGTGAGCGCTGCCGCGGCTGTCGCCGGCCTGCGGCGCCCAGACCTGGGTGGCCCCGGCCGCCTCGAGGATCTCGATCGACTTCTGCCGGAAGAACTCCAGGTTGCGCATGTCGTCGGGGTGGCTCTGCGAAGTGATGCGCATCGCGGGCAGCCCCCATGCGTCCTTGACGTCGGGATCCAGGTCGACGCGGTTGGTCTCGAGCGGAAGCTGCGTCGTGAAGCAGGTGATCGTCATCTTGTGCTGGGCCTGCTCCCGGAGCGCCTGCTTATAGCCTGCGCCCCAACGGGGAGACCCGGGCGCGAGCCCGCTCAGCCCGAGGCTGATGGGCGTCGCGTAGCCCCGGGATGTCATGCGGCCACCGCCGTAGAACCCGCGGCGCTCGTCCGAGGGCACGAAGTCGACGACCGCAGCGCCCGAGACCACGCCCTTGTAGTCGTTGAGCGGGTGCTCGAAGAGCCCGTTCGCGCTGGCGATGTTGCCGAGCATGAGGTAGCGCCCGACGAGCCCGCTCGAGTTGGCCAGTCCGTCGGGGAACCGAGACGACTTCGACATGAGGAGCAGCCGGGCGGTCTCGCTCGCGTTCGCCGACACCACCACGGCGCGCGCGCGCTGCAAGACCTGCTCGTTCGCCTCGTTGAAGTAGATCGCACCCGTCACGCGCCCTTGGGCGTCGACGGGAATCTCGTGCACGTAGGCGTTCGCGCGGATCTCGCAGCGTCCCGTCTCCAATGCGATCGGAAGCACGGTGACCGCCGAGCTCGAGCGGGCGCGCACGTGACAGCCGAAGTCCGAGCACATGCCGCAGTTGACGCACCCCGAGCGCCCTTGATAGGGCTCGGTGATGATGGCCAGCGGGCCGGGCACGACGGTGAGTCCGAGCCGGGCCGCGCCCGTCTTGAGCAGCGCGCCCGACGACTTGAGCGGCACGGGCGGCACGGGATACTCGCGCGACATCGGTGCGACGAACGGCGAGTCCACGCGCAGCCCGGAGATGCCCACCTCCCACTCGGCCTGCGTGTAATAGGGCTCCAGCTCCTCGTACGTGATCGGCCAGTCGGCCAGCCCCGTGCCGGCGATCGTGCCGACCGTGGTCGCCTCGTTGAACTCCCAGGGGAGATGGCGCCAGCTGCTCCCCCCGTAGGTGACGGTGCCGCCACCGACGCAGCATCCATAGGAGTGGACGCCCGCCACGGTCCGGTCCCGGTCCGTGCGACGGAACGTGTTCGGCATCCGGACCGGGTCGCTCATCAGCATGTCGGCCTGGCTCGGATTGCTGTTGAGCAGCTCGTCCTTCGTGTAGTCCTGCTCGTGGCCGAACTTGCCCCAGCCGCCGCGTTCGAGCACTACGACCGAATAGCCTGCGGTCGAGAGCTGCTTCGCCATGATGCCGCCGGCGGCGCCCGAGCCGACGATCACGAAATCGACCTGCTCCTGCGGCCTGAACGTCCTCATGGCTGACCTCCTACGCCGAGTCTGGGCGCGGGCGGCACGGGAAGCGCGTCGTAGTATCCGAACGGCGGCTCGAACTGGAGCGCGTCATCGAAGCCGATGAGCGCCCAGCCCACTTTGCCGTAGTTGCCGCCGTGCACCGGGCTCGCGAAGAACCCGGTGATGGTGTGCGTGCGGACCAGGTTGAAGAACGGGGTCGTCTCGATCGCCGTGAGCAGCTCGATCTGCTGATCGAACGTCAGCTCCGAGAAGCGCGAGCGGCTCGGGAAGCGTCGCCGAGTCTCAGCTGTGAGCTCCTCGATGCCGCGGGTGTAGTCGGGCTGGCGACCCTTCTCGAACGTCACGAGCGCCCGATCGATGAACCTCACCACGCGCGCCTCGCGGGCGCCGGGTGTCTCGTCCGTCGGGATGATCTGGGCGGCCACCGCCTCGACCTCGGCCGCCTGCTCGGGCGTGAAGAACGCGAAGCCTATCTGCTGCTCCGAGCGTTCGGCTTCGAGCACGAACTCCTCGGCGGCGAGGATGCCGGGGTAGTTGGCCAAGAACCACGCCCCACTCAGGCCCGATGCCGAGCCGACGAGGAACGAACGCCGCGACCTGCCCTGGCTGCTCATGGCACCCTCCTGGTCAGATGGCCCACCACGTGGTGCTACGACGTCGTACCCGCGGCTGTCAAGAGCCGCCGCCTCGCCCTTCCGGGAGGCCAGACATAGGTTCTCGCGGACGCACTCCCAATCCGAGGAGAAAACCATGATTGGACGCGCTTCGCTGGCGCGCTGGCTCGTCACCGCCTGCGGGGTTCTGGTGGGGGTGGGGTTCACGCCGACGAGCCGGACTTCGCCGACCTCGCCGCGGGCCGTCGCCATCGATCCGGTGCCGTGCCCGAACCTCCAGTGGCGCGATGACGACCCTGCCTTCGAGGCGCTCCCCGGCGCGCGCGCGTTCTTCGGCCGCACCGAGAGCGGCCTGTACCGCGTCGAGATCCCCTCGAACTGGAACGGCGACCTCGTGCTCTTCGCGCACGGGTTCCGCACCACCGGCGGCGCGAACGGAACCGTCCTGCGCGTGGGGAACCACCCCATCCGTGAGCGCCTCGTCGAGCAGGGCTTCGCTTGGGCAGCGTCGAGCTACCGCTGCAACGGGTACGTGCCGGGGCAGGGGCTCGAGGACTCGATGGCCCTGATCGATCTCTTCACCGGCTTCAACGCGGGGCGGGCAGCCGAGCGCGTGTACCTGACCGGGACGTCGATGGGCGGGCACGTCACCCTGCTCGGGATGCACGAGTATCCGACGAGCTTTGCGGGCGGTCTCGCGATGTGCCCCTCCGGCCCCGGGCTCTTCGACTTCAATGCGGCGGTGGGTGCGGCAGCCGAGGTGATCACGGGCGTGCAGTTCACCCAGGACGGGCTGCGCGAGCAGACCGCACGGGTCGCAAGCCTGCTCGGCGAGCCGCCCGCGTACACGCAGATGGGCCGCCAACTCGCCAGTGTGCAGATCGAGATAAGCGGCGGCATACGCCCCTTCGCCCTGGAAGGGCTGGAGTCGCGCTTCCTCTCCAACATCAGCGGCGGCGCGCTCGCAGGTGGCGCCACGAGCTCCGCGCGCTCGATCGACACGCGCTGGGTCGTCTACGGCATCGAGCCGGGGCTCGGCCTATCCGCCACCACACTCAACGAGCGTGCCCGCGACGTGACCGGGGACGCTGCGGTGCGCGGCCCCGACGGCGGTCCGTACGAGGAGCAGCGCGCGTTCGACGGCGCCATCGAGCGCCCACTGCTGACCATGCACGGAACGGGCGACCTCTTCGTGCCGATCTTCCTGCAACGCCTCCTCAAGGACGCTGTGCACGCGGCCGGACGCGACGAGCTGCTCGTCCAGCGCATCTATCGTATCCCCGGCCACTGCCAATTCAGTCAGTCCGAGATGATCCGGGCGTTCGACGATCTCGTGGCGTGGGTGACGCGCGGCACGCGTCCGGCTGGAGACGACGTGATGGCGAGCCTCGCGGACGCCGGCCGGACGTTCACCAACCCGCTGCGCGAGGGCGATCCGGGTACGCTGGGCGCGGCGCGCTGACGTCGCGGCAGGTGGGAAGAAGGAAGGAGGGCGGCCGCGGACGTGCGGCCGCCCTCCTCAGGTCTCGCTGCTTACGGGCAAACCACGTTCGCCAGCGTGGTGTCCCAGCAGGCCTTCACGCCGCCGTTGAAGTTGGGGGCGGTGATGGAGCCTGCCTGCGTGGTGGCGTTCCACGCGATGACGGCTGTCGTTCCGGCCGAGGCATCGGTGAAGGAGACGGAGCGGGCCGCGCCGTTGACGTCGTAGGTGAGCTCGTCGCCCATGTTCGGGCCCGCTATCACGATGAAGCTCACGTTCCAGACGAGCGTGCCGGGGTGCGACCAGTCGATCGTGCCGACGACAGTGGAGGGGGAAGCCGGGTCGTAGAACGACCATGAACCGGTGGTCCCGCCGACCGGTGCGGTCCCCACGTACCAGAGAAAGTTGGTGAGGCCGAGCGAGGCCGCGGTGATGCGCATCTCCGCGATCAGCTCGTTGGCCTCGACATACCCGGTGAGGTCACCGCTGAAAGGCTGCCCATACACGTTGGTCGTGAACCGCCAGTGCCACTTGCCGTCTTCGAAAACCGGCCGCTGCGCCGCTGCGGCCCGCCACGTGGCGAGCGGGATCGCCGTGTGGACCACGACTGCGAGGTTGGCAGCAGCGACGCTCGCAGCGGCGGCGACCCAGTTCACGCCGGCTACTCGACTCGGGCCCGATGCGGTTGCCGAAGGTGAGCCGCCACCGAAGAAGCTGAGGTCGAACTCCATCGATTCCGGTGCAGGTAGAACAGGCGGCGAGCCTCCCGGACCGGTGCCTTCGCTGCAGCCGGCGATGAGAAGGCCGAACACGATGGTGAACGCGAGGGGTCGGACAGCGGTCATGTTCAGGACCTCCGCGGAGCGTAAGGGTCGTCGTCGGCCACGATAAGGCGACGGCACGGGCCGAAACAGGATTTCGCCATGGGTGGCGCGGGCGGGCTCGGTATATGACACGCCCCGACCTGGGCAGTCGACGGGAACCGGCCATCCCACCCGAAAGGCGACCAGGGAACCGCTTCCCCCGGCCCACAACGGTGGGCCCAGGTCCGCCAGTTCCGGGCCCTGAGCTTCGGGGCCCCTGGCTTGCGACCCCCCATTTCACCGAATATTGATGCGGTTCGGTCACCGTAGGCCGGCCTCGTAGCGTCCGACCCCCACGCGGGAGATAGCCGTGTCCGTGTTCGTCAAGACCTCCGTCCGTTTCGCCCTCGCCTGCGGCGCCGTCGCCGCACTCGTGCCCGGTGCGCTCAGCGCCCAGGTCACGATGGCATCGACGTCCTCGGGACAGCGCCTGCATCTCTTCGACGCCCGTGACTTCGGCATCGATCCAGCGACGGTGACGTTCTCCAAGGACATCGCGCCGATCTTGCAGCGTAGCTGCGAGAACTGCCACCGGCCGAACGGTGGGGGTCCCATGGCCCTGGTCACCTACGAGGACGTGCGTCGGTATGCCAGCCGCATCCGCGATCGCACGGCGATCCGCGACCGCATGGGCTCCATGCCGCCGTGGTACTCCGAGAAGGACATCGGCATCCAGCACTACAAGAACGATCCGTCGCTGACGAACGAGGAGCTCGCGAAGATCCAGGCTTGGGTGGCCAACGGCGCGCCCGAGGGCAACCCGGCCGACATGCCCGCGCCGCGCTTATGGAGCGATGGAGACGAGTGGACGATCCGTCCGGACGTCGTCGTGCGCTCCTCGGATATCACGGTCGAGGGCGACGCCGCCGACTGGTGGGGCGAGATCGAGAGCATCCCGATCCCGCTCGCGCAGGATCGCTACGTACGCGCGGTCCAGATCCGTGAGGTCAACGACGTGCCGACCACCGGATCGGGCAACCGCGCCACGGTGGGCGGCAAGTACATCGTCCACCACCTGATCTGGCGCACCGAGCTCGAGGACGGCTCGCAGCAGACGCAGTGGCCGGTGCACGAGGTCGGCCGCAATGCCGACGTGTTCGCCGAGGGGGCGGGCCGGTTGCTCCGCGCGAACTCGCGCATCGCATCCGAGTCGGTGCACCTGCACTCGAACGGACGCACGACCAAAGCGAACCTCGAGATCGCGTTCGAGCTCTTCCCCGAGGGATACGAGCCGATGTATCGCGGTGGTATCACTTCGCTCGCCAACGGGACGGACATCGACATCCGCGGCGGCCAGGCTGGTCAGGAACTCGACGCCTACACGGTCGTCACGCGGCCCACGAAGATCATCAGCTTCGAGCCGCACCTGCACGCGCCGGGCGAGCGCATGTGCCTCGAGATGATCTGGGGCTTCAAGTCCGAGACGCTGTCGTGCGTGGGTTACGATCACAACTGGGTGCGCACGTACGTCTTCGAGGACAACTACGCACCGCTGGTGCCGCCGGGCGCGATCCTGCACATCCGCGGCTACATGAACAACTCCGAGACGAACCACAACGTCCCTGACTCGCGCAACTGGCAGGGCGCGGGGAATCGCTCGGTCGGAAACATGTTCATCGACCTGGGTGAGCGCGTGACGATGACCGAGGAGCAGTTCACCAAGGAGGTCGAGGAGCGCGCCGCGTTCTTCCAGATGACCAAGAACGACTACATGATCGGTTGCCCGCTCTGCCTAGCGGCCATTCCGACCCCGGGTGCGCGCCCGCTCGCGTCGGCGCAGCAGGGTCAACAGGACAACTGAGCACGGAGCTACGAGGGATGAGAATGAAGTCGATGACGGTCGCCGCCGCGACGTTCGCGGCGGCGACGCTCGTTTTGACGTCGGGCGTGCACGCGCAGGGCCTGACGTACAGCAGTGGCCAGACCGTGGCGCCCGTCTTCGAGGGGTGGAGGGACAACCACGACGGGACGTTTTCCATGGTGTTCGGCTACATGAATCGGAACTGGGAGGAGCAGCCCGACCTCCCGATCGGCGAGGCCAACTTCTTCTCGCCGGGCGAGCCTGATCGCGGACAGCCCACGCACTTCCTGCCGCGACGGAACCGCTTCACGTTCGAGGTTCGTGTGCCGGCCGACTTCGGCGACCGGGAGCTCTCCTGGACGCTCCAGCGCAACGGCGAGTCGGAGTCGGCTCATGGCTCGCTCCGCCCGGACTACTACATCGACAACGTCGTGATCATGTCCGAGACCGGCACGCTCGGGGCGGGCACGAGCAGCCCCGAGCTGCGCGCGCACACGCCCCCAGAGGTGCGGATGCAGACGCCGACTGAGATCCAGGCGGTGGTCGGCAGGCCGGTGCGGCTGGAGGCGTGGGTAGGGGACGACGGGCTTCCGCGCAGGAGCCGCAACCGGCTTCCGCTGACGGATTCCGGCGGGCTCGACCTGGAGCGCGCGCTGATCTCGCCGCCGATTCGCATCACGGTGCAGAAGATCATCGGGCTGAACATGAGCTGGTCGGTCTACCGCGGGCCCCAGGGTGTGGACTCGCAGGATGTCACCTCGTTCAACCCGCCGCAGGTTGCGGCCTGGGAAGACACCCGCCCGTTCTCCAACTCCCCGTGGGCGCCGTTCTGGGTGCCGCCGGAGCTTCCTGAGGACGGCGTCTGGGTGACCGAGGTCACGTTCACGCAGCCGGGTACGTACATCCTGCAGGGCAGAGCGGACGACGGTGGGTTGTTCACGGACTCGCGCGTCACTGTCCGCGTGGGGCCGCCGATCTCGTAGTCCTGGCAGGATCGCAGTCTAGGCCGGGGACCCCGAGTGCCTTTCGGGGGTTTCCGGCCACTCCTTTTCCGGGGCGCGACGCGTCGAGGCCATTTCGGGGGACGGCCCGCGGCCGCCCGGGCAATTCGTGCCGCTGCCCGGTACTCCGTGCAGGCTGCGACTCCCCCCTAAGGCCCGCGCCGATCGCTGGAGGGCCCGACAACCCGCGTCTCATGGTGTTCGCCCGGTGTCCGACCGAATGGCACCGGGCTTGCCACTCCCCGCCCCGGTTCAGCAATCGCACACGGCTCGAGGAGCCACAAGAGGAGGATCCCCATGGCTGACGGACGCTCCATCACCGGAATAGTGGGCGCGGCGATTGCCGCCGTCATCGGCATCAACGCCGCTGCGGAGCGCAACGCCGCGGGCGAGATCACCACGGCCGGTGCCGTCGATGTGTTCGAGGTGCACGTCGGCGACTGCTTCAACGACGAGGCCTTCGAGAACACAGAGATCAGCGAACTTCCCGCGGTGCCCTGCTCGGAGCCGCACGACAACGAGGTCTATGCCACGTTCGACATCGCGGGCGAGTGGCCGGGCGAGGAGCGCGTCGAGGAGTTGGCCTACGAGGGATGCCTCGACCGCTTCGCGGCTGCGATCGGCAAAGGGTACGAGGACTCGGTGATCGACTACACGACGCTCTACCCGAGCGAGGGCTCCTGGAAGCAGCGCAACGACCGCGAGGTCGTGTGCGTCGGCTACCACATGGAGTACGAGGAGCTCACGGGCTCGATCCTGGGCAGCCGGCGCTAGCTCTTCCGCAGTCGACTCTCCCGGCCGGGGCTCGCCAACGCGCGGGGTCCCGGCCGTTCGGTCTTAGCTCAGCTCCTCGTCCTTCGTCTCGCGGATGGCCAGGAGGCCGAGCCACGTGAGCATCGCCGCGCCGGTGAGGTAGTAGCCCACGTAGTTCAGGCCGTAACGCCCCGCGAGCCACGTGGCGATGTAGGGCGCGAGCGAGGCGCCGAAGATGCCGGCGAGGTTGAACGAGAGGGAGCTCCCCGTGTAGCGGACCGCGGTCGGGTAGAGCTCCGAGAGCGCGGTGCCTAGCGGACCGTAGGTGAGGCCCATGAGGCCGAGCCCGATGGCGAGCGTCGCGACGGCGCCCGGCGTCCCCATCTGGAAGAGCGGGCCCATGACCAGCCCGAAGAGGCCGATGAGGGCGGTCGCGGTGAGCAGCATACGCCGCCGTCCTCGCTCCGCGATCGCCGCCGAGACCGGAATCAGCACCCCGAAGCAGACGACGCCGACGAGCTGGATGTAGAGGAACTCCTCCCGCTCGAAGCCGAGCTCGGCGGTGCCCCACGCGAGCGTGAAGACCGTCATCAAGTAGAAGAGTACGAACGTCGCGAGCGCGCCGAGCGTGCCCGCCACGAGCATGCGCGGGTGCTCGCGCGCCACCACCAGCATGGGGAGCGCGACGCGCTCCTGTCGGCGCATCGACTCCGCGAACACCGGCGTCTCGTTGATTGTGAGACGCACGTAGAGACCGACCAGCACGAGCACTGCACTGGCCAGGAACGGGATGCGCCAGCCGTACGACAGGAACGCATCGTCGTCGAAGCTGCGCGAGAGCGCGATGAACACGATCGTCGACAAGAAGAGTCCAATGGGTGCGCCGAGCTGCGGGAACATCCCGTACAGGGCGCGCTTGCCCGGAGGGGCGTTCTCGACCGCGAGCAGCACCGCACCTGCCCACTCACCTCCGAGGCCGAAGCCTTGGCCGAACCGGAAGAGCGCGAGCAGCGCGGGCGCGGCGATGCCGATCGCCGCGTAGGTCGGCAGCAGCCCGATCGCCACCGTCGAGATGCCCATGGTGAGCAACGCGGCGACCAGCGTGGTCTTGCGGCCGATGCGGTCGCCGAAGTGGCCGAAAACCGCCGAGCCGATCGGCCGCGCGACGAACGCGAGGCCGAAGGTGGCGAGCGAGGCCAGCCTGGCGGCGCCGGGGCTGGAGGCCGGGAAGAAGAGCTGCGGGAAGACCAGTACCGCGGCCGTCGCGTAGATGTAGAAGTCGAAGAACTCGATGGTGGTGCCGACCAGGCTCGCAGTCAGCACGCGGGCGGGGGTGTTGCGCGCACCGGTCCGAGGGGGTCCGGACGTCGTCTCTTGATGCATTTTCAGCTTTCCAGAGGGGTCCGGTCGTCGAGGAGCGCCATGATGGCCGGCCGCCTGGGCGCGCGCAACGCCTCGCAGGGCGTAGGCGAGGGCTGGCGTGGCCGTACGCGGGTGTGTCTACTGGGGCAGAGCGAAGGAGCCCGATCATGGCACTCGAGCGAACGGACGCGCGCACCATCATCGCGGTGGTCGCCCTGTGCTTCGGATGGCCCGGTTGTGTCGTGGAAGCGCGCGCCCAAGAGCCGGCATTCGATCCCGAGCGGTTGCTCGCCGACGTTCGGACCTACTACGGGTTCGGCGTGCATCGCACCGCGCACCCCGGCGACGTGCGTACCAGCGCCTGGCTCGCGGAGCGCTTCCGCACCTTGGGCCTCGAGACTTCTTCGCACGCGTTCGCGCTGCGCCAGTTCTTCTTGGACGAGGCGAGCGTTCGGGACGAGCGGGGGGAGATCGAGGCGTTTCCGGTCTGGCTGCCGCGCGCCACGCCAGCCGAGGGTGTCACGGGCCGGCTGGTGCTCGTCGGCGAGAGCACGCCTGCCGACCGGATACGGGGCGCCGTGGCCTGGCTGCAGCCGGGTGTGCCTGCGGCGGCGCGTGCTCGACTCGACCGTAAGGCGCTCGAAGCGGGAGCTGCGGCGATCCTCGTCGAGACCAGCGACGGCGCGGGCCTCGGGCTCCTGCAGGCGATCAACGCGGAGCGTGCGTACGTCGACGTCGAACGCCCCGTGCCCACACTGATCTACGGTGCAGCGGACACGCCGCGCCTGCGGCAGTCGATCGACCGCGACGTCACCGTGCTTCTGCGTGGGCGCATGGTCGAGGAGGCGCGCGCGACGACGACGTACGCGACGCACGTCGTGGATCCCGAGGCGGACTGGATCGTCGTGTCGACACCGTCGAGCGGGTGGTTCACCGTGGCAGGCGAGCGCGGTCCAGGGATTGCGATGCTGCTTGCGCTGGCCGAGTGGGTGAGCACGCGGCGTGACGGCCTCAACTATCTCTTCGTGGCCACCTCGGGACACGAGCTCGACTATCTCGGCGCGCGCCTCTTTCACGAGGCCCAGCTCGCGCCGCCCCCGGAGCGTACGCGTGCATGGGTCCACCTGGGTGCTCAGATCGCGACGCCTCCCTGGGAGGAGGTCGACGGTCGCTTGCTGCCGACCGACCGTGTCACGACCGGCACCCTACAGGCCACGGAGGAGTTGGCCCCGGCGCTGCGCCAGGCGTTCGCCCACTTGCCGACGTTCACGTTGCGCACCGACACCCGCATCGGGGAGTTCCGCGACCTCGTGGAGCACGGCTACCGCGGCATGGGGATCGTGAGCGGCAGCAACCCGTGGTTTCACGTGCCGGGTGACGACCCCCGGGGCGTGCACGGAGGGACGCTCGCCGCCGTGACGGCCGCGATGGCGCTGGCCTTACTCGCCGTGGAGGGGATGGGCGGACGGGAGTAGGGTCGAATAGGGGCCCGGGTGGGCGAGGCGCGGAGGCGCCCGCTCCGCCGCCTGCAACACTCCGACACTTGCCCGCAATTTATTTGAAATTCGGGGCCGCTAGAGTTATCGGTAGGCCAGTCCGACTCCCTGTCCAGGAGGACCGCATGAGGTCGACGAACGCCGTCGCCGGCGCGATGCTCGCCACTCTGCTCGGGGCCGCCTGGCTCGCCCCGTCGCCCGCCACCGCGCAGCAGGCCGCCCAGGTCACGTACGCGCGCGACATCGCGCCGATCCTGCAGCGGAGCTGCGAGCGCTGCCACCGGGCCAGCTCGCTCGCGCCCATGTCTCTGCAGTCGTACCAGGAGGCGCGCCGCTGGGCGTCACGCATCAAGGAGCGCACGCAGCTCCGTGACCAGTCGGGTGTCATGCCCCCCTGGTTCGTCGAGCGCGACGTCGGCATACAGCACTTCGCGAACGACGAGGCGCTCTCGGAGCACGAGATCGGACTCATCGCCGCCTGGGCTGACAGCGGTGCGCCCGAGGGGAATCGCGCCGACCTCCCCGCGCCGCTGGTTTGGCCGAGCAGCCCGTCGTGGGACATCGGCGAGCCCGACCTGGTCGTCGATCTGCCCTCGTTCACCATGGAAGCGAACGCGCCCGACTGGTGGGGCGTCATCGACCGCGCTGCGACGGGGCTCACGGAGGACCGCCACGTCGCCGCCATGCAGGTGCTCGAGATCAGCGATGCGGAAGGGGGAATGGGCGGCAAGTTCATATTCCACCACGCCATCCTCACGTCGACGGTGCCGGGCGGGCGAGGCGGCGGGCCGTTCTGGCCGGTGCACGAGGTCGGGCGCAACGCTCAGCACTTCGACCCGGAGGCGTCACCGCTGCTCCGCGCTGGCTCCGCGTTCTTCATCTCGAGCGCGCACATGCACTCGAACGACGTCACCACCACTGCGCACCTGCGGCTCGGATTCAAGTTCCATCCGCGTGGCTATCAGCCGAGCAAGTCGGAGCTGATGCTGACGTTCGGCAACGGTGAGATCGATCTCGCGCCGATGCGGAAGGGGCAGGAGATCCACCTCTATCACACGCTCGAGCAGAACATGAAGGTCACGTCGTTCGAGCCGCACATGCACGCGTCGGGTGTGCGCATGTGCTTCGAGGCGATCTGGGCAGGCCGCACCGAGACGCTCAACTGTGTGGGGTACGACCACGACTGGGTGAAGGTCTACAGCTACGACCCTGACCACGCGCCGCTCCTCCCGGCCGGCACGCTGGTGCACATGATCGCGTACTTCGACACGACGGAGGACAACGAGAACGTGGTCGATCCGCGCAACTGGCAGGGGCTCGGACACCGCTCGATCGACAACATGGCGATCACGTTCCTCCCCGGGATTACGCTGACCGATGAGGAGTTCGCCGCGGAGATCGCGCGGCGCCGTCAGGTGCACGGGCTCGCGGAGGGCGAGGCGATGCTCGGGTGCCCGTTGTGCGGGTACGCCACCGTTCCTGCCGTGCAACAGTGAGGGGAGCCATGCTCATCTCCGGCACGAAGCTGTGGACAGCGGCCGTCGTGAACATCGCGGTCGCGGCGCTCGAACCGACGGCGCTGAACGCCCAAGGCGGCCCCGAAGACAACAACGTGGCGCTGGCCTACGAGGGTTTCTCGACCAACCCCGATGGTTCGTTCCGGCTCTGGTTCGGTTACTACAACCGGAACTGGGACCGCGAGTTCGACGTGCCCGTCGGCCCCGACAACCGGATCGAGCCCGCCGGTCCGGACCGAGGGCAGCCCACGCACTTCTTCCCGCGGCGCAACCAGTTCGTGTTCGGGGTGGACGTGCCCGCGAGCTTCGGGGACGGCGAGGTGGTGTGGACGCTGACCACGAACGGGGTCACGGAGCGCGCGTACGGCACGCTGCATCCTCTGTATGCGGTGGATGACATCGTCATGAGCGCGAACTTCGGCGCCGGCGGTCGTTCGGGCTTCAACCCGGCGCTCGTCGGCAACGTGGGACCGCGCGTCACGCTCGAGAGCGAGCGCACTCTGCGTGCACGTGTTGGTGAGCCCGTCTCGCTGAGCGCGGTTGCGACGGACGACGGCAAGCCGTCGGCCCGCCCGAACTCGTACCGCGTCGGGCAGAGCCAGGAGGTTCCGAATTCGGCGACCGGACTGCGGTTCTCGTGGTACCACTACCGTGGACCGGGCGCTGTGACCTTCGATCCCCCGCAGATCAAGGTCTGGGAGGATCGACGTGACGGGGGCAATGCGCCTTGGTCAGCAGGCTGGCGACCGCCCGCGGTGCCGCCCGAGAATCGCTGGGCGGCGCGGGCAACGTTCTCTGCTCCGGGCACCTATGTGGTGCGCGGCTTGGCACACGACGGCGGGCTCATCGACTACGAGGACGTGACCGTCGTCGTCTCGCCGTGAGAACAGTCTAGACGCGGGCGCTGGCCGGTGTTCCCGTGCCAGGGCCCGCGCTAGGGTGCTCTCTCGCTCGCCTCGCCCTTCGGCAGCATGAGGTCCTCCAGGAAGTAGGCCGACAGCTCGGCGCGGCCCGCGAGGTCCGCCTTCCGGTACACGGCGGCGGCGTGCTGACGCACGGTCTGCGGGCTGCGTCCGGTCTCCTTGGCGATCGATTTGTGGCTGTAGCCCTTGAGGAGCATGAGCGCGACGTCGCGCTCCGCGGGAGTGAGGTGCCAGAGGCCGAACTGGGCGTCGATGGCGCGCCCCATGCCTTCGAGCGCGTGCTCGGCACTGCTCCGCCACGCGTCACGCTCCACCTTGCGAGCCTCGAGCGAGCGGCGCAGCTCCTCGACCGAGCGGGCGGTGCGCGCCCAGCCCAGCCAGAGGGTGGTGGCCATGACCAAGGCCCCCGCGATCATCGTCGTCTCGAAGATAACGTGGAAGCTCAGCCAGTCCTGCGGTTGATCCATGGCCAAGTCGATGCTGCCCCCGACGATAATCGACACGAGGGCGACGACGAGGATGACTCTCAGCTTCTCCTGGCTCTCGTGCTCTTGGTCCAAGCCGGCATCCAACAGATGTGATAGGTGGCTTCTGGTGGGCCAATTCCGGGGCACACCGATACCCCTGTTCGATACTGCGGGCTCCGCGGTGGGGGCATCGTTCAGGCGTCTCTCAGAAAGGAGGACCGATGCTTCCGGAGCCCCTGCACCCGATCGTGGTGCATTTCCCGATGGTCTTCGTGGTACTTCTGCCAATCTCCGCCGCCATCGCCCTGTGGGCAATTCGGCGTGGCGCCGCGCCTCTGAAGGGCTGGGCGATTCCCGCCGCGTTCGCGGTCGCGCTTGCTGGCAGCGCTTGGGTAGCGCTCGAGACCGGTGAGGCCGAGGAGGAGAAGGTCGAGGCGTTCGTCAGCGAGGCTGCCATCAACGAGCACGAGGAAGCGGCCGAACGCTTCCTGGTCTTCTCCGGCGTTCTGGCGTTGGTCGCTGGCGTCGGGCTGCTCTCCGGAGTGGCTGGTCGAGCAGCACGCCTAGTCGCTTCGGTGGGCACGCTGGCCGTGCTCGCCGCGGGCATCCAAGTGGGCGCCGCGGGAGGCCGACTGGTCTACGAGCACGGGGCCGCGCAGGCCTACGTGAGCGGGTCGGCTTCCGGCATGCCGATGATGCAGGGTGGTGAGGGTGAGGAGGAGGGCGGGGAGGACGAAGGCGATCGTTGAGCGATGGCGCGGGCGGGGGCGGGGCGACCGCCCCCGCCGCCGATCGCCGCATTCGCTTGACGCGGCAACTATACCGACCCAAGGTATCCGCCACCTCTCGGGTGGATCATGACGGCTTCCGACATCGAGCGACTGCAGCAAGAGCTGGCCCGCGAGCGTGCCGCTCGCGCCGAGGCCGACGCGCGTAGCGAACAGGCGGCGCTCGAGCTCGAGGAAGCTCGCCACGAGCTGCGCCCAAGCGCGTCCGCCTTCCAGGACATGGCGCTCCGGCAGCAGCAGGCGCTCGTTCGTTTGGCGGGCATGCGCCCGGACGAAGGGGGGCTCACGATGATTCACGAGGAGCTCACGCGGATAGCTTCGGAGATCATCGGCGTCGAGCGGGCGAGCGTGTGGTTGATGAGCCAGGACGGCACGGAGCTGCGCTGCGAGGAGCTCTACGAGCGCACGCAAGACCGACACACCCGGGGCGCGGTGCTCCGGGCCACGGACTATCCGCGCTACTTCGATGCGCTGAAGCTGGGCCGAGCCATCGACGGGCACGACGCCCGCCGAGACTCGCGCCCGAGCGAGTTCAGCGGCCCGTACCTCACCCCACTCGGCATCACCTCGATGATGGACGCCGCGATTCGCAGTGACGGCAGCGTGGTCGGTGTGGTCTGCCTCGAGCACGTCGGGGAGCGACGCACCTGGACGGCCGCGGAGATGGAGTTCGCGGGTGCCCTCGCCGACCAGGCCGCGTTGGCTCTGGCGGCCGTGGAGCGACGTAGGCTCGAGGACGAACGCGCGCACGTTCGTTTGGAGCTGATGCGCACGCGGGAACTGGCGCTCCAGGACGAGCTCACAGGTCTGGCGAATCGGCGCGCCCTGGAGCAGATGCTCGCCGACGAAGTGGCCCGAGCACTCAGGCACGGCCGGCCGTTGTCGATTCTCATGGCCGACGCCGATCACTTCAAGAAGATCAACGACACGTACGGGCACCGTGCGGGGGACACCGTGCTGCGAGAGCTCGCCCGCCTACTGACCGAGAAGCTGCGCTCGATCGACAAGCCCGCGCGCTACGGAGGCGAGGAGTTCTTCGTGATGATGCCGGAGACTTCGGTGGCCGAGGCACGGCTGGTGGCTGAGCGTATACGCAGCTCGATCGAAGAGCACACCTTCGTCGTGGACCCGGAGGACGACGAGCCGCCGATTCCGTTGCGCTTGACCGTCAGCCTGGGTGTCGCCGGCCTGCCCGAGTCCGCTAGCACGCTCGAGGCCATGGTGGAGATCGCCGACCGCGCCCTCTACGATGCCAAGCATCAGGGACGCAACCGCACCGTGGTCGCGGCGCCCCTGCAGCAGGCGACCGGAGGGAGCTGAGCGCAGTCAGCCGGGCCGCCGCAGCAGCTCCATGGCGTGCTCCGCGGACCTGACCTCCGGGTGTTCACCCAGACGTCGGGCGAGCACGCCGGTCGCGTTGGCCACCGCGAAGCTGATCCCGTTCAGGTTCCGCTCTGGCGGCACTCCGGGGATGGGGCGCGGATACGGTGATGCGCGCAGCACGGTCCCCGAGGTCGACTCCGCGACGGCGACGTCTTCGCGCGGGTGCGCGGCGTCCACGACCACGCCGATCGCTCCCTCCATGGAGCCCGGGAACCAAACCCGCCCATCGAGCTCGTGTGCGGATACGATGATGGATCCGACAGCGACGGCCCTCTCCACCGCCGGCGCAAGCTCCGGCACCCTGAACTCGTTCGGCGTGCCGAGGCTGAGGTTGATGAGCCGAATGCCGCGCTCAGAAGCCCAGTCGATGGCGCGGACGAGCGTGGGCACTGTGGTGGCCAACTCGCGGTCGAAGACCTTCACGACGAAGAGCTCCGCCTCGGGCGCTTTCTCGCGGATCGCTGCGGCGGCAGCGGTGCCGTGGCCCAGCCGGTCGACGATGTCGCTGTGCTCGTTCCCCTCGAGGTCGAAGGCGATACCGCCCGCCACCGCAGGGAGGTGCGGGTGCGGCACGTTCACGCCGCTGTCGATGACGGCGACCGAGATTCGATTCACCTGCCCGCCTCGGGAAAAAGGCTCCGGAACGCGGAGCCCTCGCGTGCCAGTGTCTCGGGCGGCCCCATCTCGCCGATCGCGCCTTGCTCGAGCACGGCGACCCTGCCCGCGCGGCGTGCGAGGTCGAGTCGATGCGTGATGAGCAGTGTCGTGCGCCCCGTCATGAGGTGCTCGAGCGCATCGAGCACGCCCGCTTCGGTCGCAGGGTCGAGGGCGCCGGTGGCCTCATCGAGGATCAGAACCGCGGGATCGGCGAGGAACGCTCTCGCCAAGGCGAGCCGTTGTCGCTCACCGGTCGAGAGCTGTTTGCCGCGCTCACCCACCACGGTGGCGCCGCGGGCGGGCATGGATGCCACCAGCTCGCCGAGGCCGGCGGCACGTAGCGCTCGTTCGACGTCGGCATCGGTCGCTTCCGGCCGCGCGTAGCGCACGTTGTCGTGCAGGGTGGTGTGGAAGAGGAAAGGGTCCGCTTCGACGAGCGCGACGCTCTCCCTCAGGTCCGCGAGGCGGAGCGAGCGCAGGTCGTGTCCGTCCAGCAGAATGCGTCCCGCGTCCGGGTCCAGCCTGCGCGTGAGCAGGTCGGCCAGCGTGGACTTGCCGCTTCCGCTCGCCCCGACGATCGCCACGACTTCGCCGTCTGAACCTCGAAGTCGATGTCGCGAAGCCCTTCCGCCCCTCTTCCGTACGCGATGCTCACCCCCTCGAAGACGACGCGGCCCGCTGCGCGCTCGAGGGGGATGGGCGTGGTGGTCTCCTCGACGTCGGGGCGCGTGTCGAGCAGGGCGTGCACCCTCACCAGTGAGGCGCGCGCGGTGGCGAGGTTCGTATAGATCCCCATGAGCCCCTGCACGGGAGCCATGAGTCGCGCCTGGTAGGCCATGAACGCGACGAACGTCCCCAGCGTCGTATCGCCCTGGATGACTCGGTATCCACCGTACACGAACACCACCGCCGTGCCGGCCGAGAGCAGGAGCCCCGGAAGCCCCCCCGCCAGGTAGGTGAACCTGCGCATCGACAGGAGCGCGTCGACGAACGAGTCGTTGCGCGCACGAAAGCGTGCCACCTCCCGCGTTTGGGCGTTCGCGCCGACCACGGTGGTCATGCCCTGGATCGACTCGATGAGGAACGTGCCGATGTCGGCGCTGCGCTCCCGCAGCACCCGCACCCGATCCTCGAGCTGACCTCGGTAGCGCATCAGCGCCCAGAGGGCGGGAGGCATGACCACGGAGCTGACGAGGAACATCCGCCAGTCGAGGTAGACGAGCATCGCGGTCGCCCCCACCAACGCGACCGTCTGCCCGAGCCAAGCCAGTGTCGCCTCCGCCGTGACGCGCTGGATCTCGCCGATGTCCCCATTGATGCGGGACACGATGTCGCCTAGCGGCGTACGTGCGTAGAAGCGGGGAGACAGGCGCTGCAGATGCTCGAACAGCGCGAGCCGCATGTCGAAGAGGATGTCGGCGGACACCCGCGTGTAGCGGAGGCCGGCGACGACGTTCAGGCCGAACGACAGCACGGTGAGCGCCGCGAAGAGTCCGACCGTCCGCAGGAGCGCAGCGAAGTCCCCGGGGACGATGCCGTCGTCGACGATGAGCCTCGACAGGTAGGGTAGCACGAGACCCACCGCAGTCCCCACGAGGGAGAGCGCGAGGACAGGAGCTAGTCGCCAGGCATACGGCCGGACGTGAGCGAGCGCCCGTCGCAGGTGGGGATCGAGCATCGCCATCAGTGGAATACCGAGCGCAGCCGGTCGCCTGCCAGCAGCGCTGCCGGCTACCGGGTGCCCGGAATCACTGCCGACCCGAGCATGTCCGCTCCGAGCTCCACGGTGCGCAGGAGCTCGAACGTCGCGGCATCGTAGACATCGATGGTCGCGCCGGCCACGTAGACGTAGAGCTTGCGGGCGTCGGCGCTGACCCGGAGTCCCATGCGGGGCCTTCCGGCGAAGGGCTGTTTGCGGGCGACGCGCCGCCCCTCGAGATCGAATTCCCAGAACTCATAGCGCCCCACCTCGGAGTAGAGCGCGTAGCCCTTGCGGCCTCCAGGTGCCAGCGCGAAGAACCTGACGGGCTCGGCGGGACCGAGCATGTAGAAATCGACCGACTTCTCGGAGAGCCGGACCTGGGCGATGCCCATCATGCTCCGGTTCTGCGCCGGGTCCGTCATACGGTAGAGCCCCGTGGCGACGCCGGGCTCGTCGTAGGTGCCCGAGAACGTGGGCGGATTCGTCTGTCCGAGTCCGGGCTCGAGCGGGCGGGAGATCTCCCACCGATCGACCTCCTCGAACGTATCCGCATCCAGCGCGATGATGTCCTCGGCGGACATGTAGAGTGTCTCGCCGTCCGGTGAGTAGTTGAATCCCAGGCCGCGGTCGCGCGGCTCGTCGTCGGGCCAGGGTAGCGTGTCGGTGACCTGCTTGGTCGTCAGGTCGTACTCGAGCAGGAACGGCCCCTCCACCACGTACCGATCGATGCGCTTGGTGTACTTCTTCACGACCAGCGCGGCGCGTCGATCGGAGGGGTGGGGGGCGAAGCCGTCGATGCGCACCACGACGCTGTCGTGGGAGAGGGCGATCTCGTCCACGACGCGCCTGATCGCCAGGTCGACCACCGAGATGCGCTGACCGGACGCCTCCTCGACGTAGAGTCGGGTCCTCGCCTCGTTCACCTGGATGTCCGTCGGCAGCAGGCCGCCCATGTCGATGCGGCCGGTTATGCGTTCGGTCGCCTCATCCCAGATCGCGATGTCGCGCGCGTAGGTCGAGATGTACCACGTCGCGGTCTGGGCGGAGGCTGGTGACGCGGCCGCCGCGGCGGCGCCTGCGAGCACCACGAGCGCGGTGTCTACGAGCGCAACGAACGCCACGAGCGCGGCGTCCGCGAGGGCGTCGAGCACCGTGCGCGCGAAGGAATGCCTCTGCACGAAAGCGATCACGGGAAGATGAGGTCGAGGTTGCGCCAGTCCTTCTGGGCCGACGCGCACTTGCCGGTCCAGTCGAGCGCGTGGTTCAGCTGATCCGGGACGTGGGCCGGCCAGAAGCAGGAGAGGTGGCAGTCGAAGATGTCCCGCTCGACGGGTTGGCAGAGCCCGGCGGTGCCGCCGTCCGAATCGACCTCCCACCCCGGCGAGAACACCAAGGAGCAGCCCAGCGGGAAGTGTGGGCCCGTCTGCTCGTGCGGCGGCCGGCGCAGACCGACGACGTCGCGCTCGGGCGCGGACGTGCTTGCCGCCTCGCGGGCCACGTACGCCTCGATGCGCACCGCCTTCTGATTGATCGGCTTCAGGTGCTTCATTCGGATCGCTCCTTCTTCCGTGCCCAGACGCTCACGCGTCGAAGCGCTCCAGGAATTTGGGGTTCTTCTCGGCCAACGCGCCGTAGATCTCGAGGCACGTGTGCGTCCAGCTCCGCACCCACGTGCAGTAGTGCAAGTTGGCGTGTGAGGAGTCGCCGTAGCGCACGTGGGCCTCGTGGTAACATCCGCCCGAGCAGATCGGGCGCGCCCAGCACGTATGGCAGTCCGTCTTCGCGGCGATGTGGTGATCCACCAGGAAGCTCTGCTGCTTCACGCGATCGACGCCACTCGACACGTGACCGAGCGTGTGCTCGGGCGAGCCCGCGAAGCGATGGCAGAGCGACACGTTCCCGTCGGTCGCGACGCCCATGAGGCCGAGCCCCGCACCGCAGCCGTATGCCTTGCTGACGCCCTTGTGGATCTCCTCGATGGTGTCGCGGGCATTCGAGAACCCGTGGTGCTCGTCGCGCAGCGCGCACTCGAGCCACTCCCAGGCGAGCTGCTCGAACTGACGGAGCATCTCGTCCTTTCCCTCCGGTGTGATCGCGTAGTCGCGGTGGTCCTGCGTCGTCACCGGCGCGAGCCCGACCTCCCAGAACCCGACTTCCTGCGTGAGATGGCGGAAGATCTCGAGGACGTTCAGGTGCTTTTGCGTGAGGGTCACCCGCGCGCCGATCGGGCGGCTGCGGTGCACCTGCAGGAGCTCCTTGATCTTCGGCAGCACCACGTCGTAAGAGCCGCGCCCGTTGCTGAAGACCCTGAGCCCGTCCTGCACCGCCTTCGGGCCGTCGATGGAGATGGTCACGCCGATCTGGTTGTCGGCGAGCCACTGGATGATGTCGGGCCGGAGCAGCGTGGCATTGGTGGTGAAACTGAACTCGACGCGCTTGCCCTGCTCTTGTGCACGCCGGCGCGCGTACGCCACCGTCTTCTGGAGCACCGGGAAGTTCAGCAGCGTCTCGCCGCCGAAGAAGGTGAGTCGGGCGACCTGCTGCCCCTTGGACTCGGCCAGCAGGAAGTCCACGCTCTCCTCGGCGGTCTCCTCGCTCATGAACTTGGGCTGCTTGCCGTACCGGGTGTCGACGATCTTGTCCTCGCCGTACTCGTAACAGTAGGTGCACGCCAGGTTGCACTTGTTCGTGACGTTGAGGACCATCGTGTTGAGCGGGAAGTCCGCGGGAGGCAGGTCGTTGGGAACCTGCTCCTTGGGCGCGGACGGATCGCCTATCGCGCGGATCTCGGTCAGCTCGTGGATGGTCTCGAGGATCCGATCGATCTCGTATTCGCCGCTGAGTGATTCGACCAGCGCGTCGGGCTCGCACGGGCCGGCCGCGAGCGCGTCGAGGATGGCGGCGCCGGTCGAGTCCAGCCGGAAGATGCCGGCCGAGGGCACCATGTAGAGGAAGCGCGCCCCGAACGCCTCGAAGGGATGGAACTCGCGGAGCGCCAAGGTGCGGTCGTTGCGTACGGTCCGCGTCGGCGACAAAGCTGCGACGGGTGGGCTCACCGGCTCGCCCCCAGCGCGCGGGGGTCCTCGATCGGGCCCCACGGATCGAAGCGCATGTAGAGCGGCACCGTCACGATCAGGTGCGCTCGCGCGCTCAGGGCCTGTCCGCCGGGGGGTGTATGCGTCGCCACGGCCCACACGTCTCCGACGTTGTTCCTGCTTCCCGACCGATTCGGGTTGGGGCCGTCTTCTGCCGGAACGAAGATGCCATCCTGGCCGAGCGTGCCCACGAAGTCGATGTCGTCGTCTCCGTAGATCGCGGCGTACTCTTCGAGGCGCCACTCCACGCTCACGCGGCCCAGGTCGAGGTCGTCGTCCGTGTCCGGCTCGCCGTCGGGGCCGTCGTCGAAGCCGTGCGCCTCGAACACCTGGTATCCCTTGGGGAAGTTCGCGCCGCCCACGCGCGCCATGCCTCTGCCGGGAGTCACCTCGATGCGGTCGATGCCGTCGTGCACCACCAGGGCGCCTTGGAGTAGGGCTCCGTAAGCGAAGAGGTCCCGCGCGCCGACGGTCGCGGCTGCGTCGACCCGGAGCCTCGCGGTGAGGGCTCCGTTGGTGGGGCCTGTCACCGAGATCACGGTGACGCCCGCCCCGAAGTCCAGGTCCGCGGGGGAGGCCGCATTGATGCCGCCTCCGAAGACGCGCACGTCGACCGTCGATCCGCGCTGCACGGCGGAGGGGAAGACGCCCGTGACCACCGGAGCGCCGACACGCCGGAGCGTGACGTCCGGCCCGAGCTCGTCGTACGCACCCCGGTACCAGCGCCCGCTCATGCTCTGCTGGTCCCGCTCGACGAACATCACCTCGCGGAGCTCGTCGTCGGCGCCGGGGTTGGAGCGGCCGCGCCACTGGTAGCCGGTGTAGACCATTGCGTCGCCCGTGCGCCGCACGCGCTGGCCCGTCTCGGCGTACACGTACTCGGTTGTGGTGGTGAACTCGTCGGGACTGCTCGCGTCTCCGGCGACGGTCACGGTGCCGTGGATCGGCCCCCGTCCGGGCTCCACGCCGGACAACGCCCACTGTCCAGCGAGACGGGGCGGGCGCTTCGTCGCGGCCCATGCCGACCACTCGTCCGTCTCGAGCGGGTAGGCCTCCGAGAGCTCGGCGATCGCGACGTCCATGGGGTGACGGCGCTCGCCCTCTTCGGGCGGGGGGCCGGCTCGACGGAAGGCCTGGAAGTCGACGAGGGGGTAGAGCGCACGGTGGGTGGCGAGCAGCAAGCCCCACTCTTCTTCGGTGCGGCGCTGCGTCATCACACGCCCCATCGAGTGGCACTGGATGCATGTGAACTCGACGCCGGAATCGCCGTCCCAGTCGTGGTCGATCAGGCGGCGCTCGACCTCGAAGAGTCCAGGCCGCAGCTCTTCGGGGGCGAGGCCCTGCTCATTGGAGAGGTAGCGAGCGATCTCCCGAGCTTCGTCCTGACTGAGGCGCGCGCCGTGCAGAGCGACCATCCTGCGGATCGAGGTCTGCCAACCTTCTGGTGTCTTCCGCAGAAACGAGATCCGCGACATGCGGCCGTCGTCGTCCTGCCGGTGGCAGCGCGAGCAGCGCGCGACCGTGGCCGCGTTCTCGATGGCGAACCCAGCGGCTTCGTCCGCGCTCCTTGACTGCGCCCAGGCCGGGGTGCAGGCGACCGCGACACCGAGGGCCAGCGGAGCGGCGACCCGGAGCACCGCACGACCAGGCGCCATGGGCTCCCTTGGGGTTCGAGGAAATCGCGGGCGGTGAGCGACTCGCGACATTTTGCCGACGTGGGAGGCCGGCCGCCAGGCTGCGGAGGCCCAGCACGTGCGCGGCGCCCGGCGTTGCGGCCCGCCACTCGGGCGTTCCCGCGCTCCCGGTGTTACGAGGCGGTGGCTGGCCACGGGCCTCGGAGCCCGGGGCGCGGTTAGCCGTGCTGGAGGAAGCCCGCGGCGAACGCCGTCGCCAGCGCCGTGAGGTAGTCGGGAAGGGTGACCGGCGGCGCAGCGCCGTTGTATGCGGCCCAGGCGTCGGGCACTTCGCCGTGGCCGGGCGCGCTCGCGACGAGCTGACGGAGGTCCACGCCGCGCACGTGCCTGATGCCTTCGGGGCACCGGACGCTCGCCAGATGCTCCTGCAGGACGATGCGGTGACCTTCGATGGCGGGTCGATCCACTCGGCGTAGCGCGGCGCTGACGACCGCGTCCAGGGTGGGTCGGGCGCGAATCACCTCGTACGCGGCGCGCACCTCGGTTTCGGGAAGCTCGGTTGCGGTGCGATCGGGGTCAGCGGCCGAGTCCGGCCCTTCGCCTCCGGCTCGACGGGCGGCACGTGCGCGCACCTCCCAGTACGGTGTCGCGTACACGGCCGCCGCACGCTCGAAGAACGGGGCCGACAAGTTGCGATAGCGCCGGTAGACGTCGGCCTCCCGTCGATCGAAGAACTCGATCGCCGCACTCGTGGACTGGGAGTCGACGAGCGCCGTATGCGCGGCGATACCGGCGAGCCATCCGGACGAGAGCGCCTTCTTCACCCCGAACGACGAGAGGGGATCGATGAACGAGCCCGCGTCCCCGGCGAGGAGCAACCCTGGACGGGCGAATCGTCCAGCCGTGTAGAGCGAGGCCGAACACGCCCATGCCTCCCCTTCGGTCGTGGCACCCTCGAGAGCCTGCTTCAGATGGCGCGTCTTGGTCAGCTCGGCCTCGAGCGTCGCGGCCACGCCCGCCCGTCCTCTGCGCACTCTGCGGCCGCCGATCATCGCTGCGACGCAGCGCACGCCGTCGTCGAGGGGCACGGACCAAGCCCACCCGTCGGCGTAGCTCTCGATCAGCGTGCGATGCGCGTGCTCGTCGGGCCACCCATCCGTGCGGCGCCACCGCCGAACCAGCGCGAGCGTCGAGGTTCCACGGTCAGGCCGGCGGCCTTCGGTGCGAGCGACCAGGCCGTGACGCCCGGTCGCGTCGACGACCCAGTCGCCCCAGACCTCGAGACTCGGTCCGCCCTCGCGCTCGCAGACTACACGCCAGCCTTCGGGGGTTTCCGCGGCGGACCGCGCGGTGGCATGGTCGAGTACGCTGACGCCGGCGCGCTCGGCGGTTCCGAGCAGGACGGCCTCGAGGCTCGCCCGATCGGTGTGGAAGCCGAGCTGTCCGTCGGGAAACGTCTCGCTGCGGGCCTCCTCGCCGCTCCACCACACCACGTTGCCCCGGTTGGCATGCAAGGCCGCGCGCTCGAGCGGCGCCAAGAAGTCCAGCTCGGCCAGAATGCGCCGGGCCGAGGGTGGGATCGACTCGCCCAGCGCGGCCGCTGCAGGAGTGCCGGGGCGAACCAAAGCCACCGCATGACCCTCGCGGGCGAGCAAGGTAGCCGCAGCGCATCCTGCGGGACCGCTCCCGAGGACGATGACGTCGTACTGGGCACGCGGACGAGGGGTCACACGGCTCCGGTTCATGGGTGAGTCGGCCCGACGGCCCGCTCCCGAAAGCTAGTGTCCCGAGTCGGATGCGGCGGCCCGAGGATGCAGACGAACCTCCGAATCAGGATACCAGGCGGAGGCGTCGGGGCAGCCTATCCGGGCCGCGACCGTACGTCCTACATTGGCCGCACTGCGGTTGCAGGTCTTTGCCCGAGAGGAGGTGCCCATGCGCACGAGTCTCTGCTCTATCCGTGGCCGGCTGGTCGGCGTCACGCCGTCGGCGGTCGGCCTCCTCGTCTTCGCCGCGGCCGCGTCTGCCCAGTCGAGCCATCCGTTCGGCGCGCCTACGGCGGACGAGCCGAACCCGGCCGCGACCATCGCGGCGGTGGGCGGATCGCGAGCCCAGGGGTGGCAGGGTCAGGGCCGCTCCGAGGTATTGGCGCGGCACGGCATGGTGGCCACCAGCGATCCGCTGGCGGTGCAGGCGGGGCTCGAGATTCTCCGCAACGGCGGCAACGCGATCGACGCGGCCGTCGCTGCGGGTGCGGTGCTCGACGTCACCTCGCAAAACGACACCGGCATCGGCGGCGACCTCTTCGCGCTGGTCTGGGTCGCGCGGGAGCAGAAGCTGTATGGGCTCTCGTCCGCAGGGTGGGCGCCGGCAGGGTGGACCCCCGAGTTCTTCCGTAACCAACTCGGTGTGGAGCGGATGCCCGGCTCCGGTGTGAACGCGGCGACGGTGCCGGGTGCCATCTCGGGGTACGATGCGCTGCTCGAGCGTTTCGGCACGATGGGCTTCCGCGAGACGTTCGAGCGGGCAGCGCGCATCGCCGAGGAGGGGTGGGGGCAGGCGGAGCGGCGTCACGCGGACATCCTGTCCGCCGAGGGGCGTCTACGCCGCGACGCCGACTCGAACCGGACGTTCCTGGTGAACGGAGAGGCTCCGCCGCTCTACAGCCTCATTCGCAATCCGGAGCTGGCGGCCGCGCTCAGGCTCATCCAGCGCGACGGGCGAGACGCGTTCTACCGAGGGCCCATCGCCGACGCCATCGTAGCCAAAGTTCGCGCGGGCGGCGGCGTGATGACGAACGCCGACCTCGCGGAGTACGAGTCGGAGTGGGTCGAGCCGATCACGACCAACTATCACGGCTACGACATCTTCCAGTTGCCGCCCCCGGGTCAGGGATTCGCGGCCCTGGAGATGCTCAACATCCTCGAGGTGTGCGCGCCGGTGCACGGCCTCGTGCTCGCGGATCTCGGCCCCACGCATCCCGACTACTGGCACTTCATGGTCGAGGCCAAGAAGCTGGCCTACTCGGACCTGCAGGCCTACAACGGCGACCCGAAGTTCGAGCACGTGCCGGTGGATCGACTGCTGTCGAAGGACTACGCGCGTACGCTGTGCAGTCGCATTGACATGGCACGAGCCGCCGAGCCGTCGGTCACAGGTGGGCTCGACGGCGGGACCATCTACCTCACCACGGCGGACCGGTGGGGCAACATGGTCTCGTTCGTCCACAGCGTGTTCTCGGTGTACGGGAGCGCAGCCACCGTCCCGCCGTACGGCATCGTCCTGCACAACCGCGGCAGCGCGTTCTCGCTGAATCCGGCGAGCCCGAACCTCGTCGCTCCCCGCAAGCGGCCCTTCCACTCGATCATCGCCGGCTTCGTCATGAAGGACCGTCAGCCGCTCATGACGTTCGGCAACATGGGCGGGAGCGTGCAGCCCGAGACGCACGTGCAGCACATGGTCAACGTCATCGACCACGGCATGAATGTGCAGATGACCACCGACGCGGCGCGCTTCACGCACAGCCAAGGGTCGAACGTGCTCTCCCTCGAGACCGATCTCTTCCACTTGGTGGGGCCTGCGCTCCAGGCCAAGGGGCACGAGGTGCGTGCAGTGGATGGTGGAGCGGTCGGTGGCTTTCAGGGCATCCTGTTCACCCGCGACCCCACACTACCGGCTCCTTCTTTCGGTCTTGAGAGCGTGGCCGAGGATCACCCCGTGAACGGCGTGTACCGTGCGGGGTCGGACCATCGCAAGGACGGGCAGGCTGCGGGCTGGTAGCCGCGTCCGAGGTCGCGCGGGAGCCTGACGGCGGACCGTACACGACGGTCCGCCGCGTCGGTCTACCAGGGCGGCCCGTCAACGAAGGACCCCTGTCGGCGGCGGTTCCGCCCCTCGCGATAGAGCAGCTTGTCGATCATGGTCGACGGGTTCCGGTGGCCCGAGCCGAGGATCTGTTCGGCCTCACGCGGCGCGAGCGGCCCCTCGTCCTCGCCTGCGAGCGCCTCGTCTTCGGCGGGTGCGCCCGCGTCGTCGACACCTTCCGTCTGCGACGGGTCCATCGGGTTCGGTGACTCCAGACGCTCGCCGATGTTGTCCGGTCCGTTGATGTCGCCGGGGTCGTTCATACCCAGCTCGGGCGCGGCCGTGGCCAGGATCCGCTGCGCGAGCCACAGGTTCCACGAGGCGTTCGTGTGCTCCGGCTCCATCCGGAGCGCGCTCTTGTTCGCCTCCACGGAGTTGGCTGCGTGGAAGAGCGCCGAGTCGGCCGAGACCGCGACGATGGCGCGGATGAGGCTCCACAGGCCGAGATTGTAGAACGCCCGCACGCGCAACTCTTCGTCCGCGGTGCCACTGGCGGTGGCCAGCTCCGCGAACGTCTCCGGCTCGTCCGTGCGGAGCAGCGTCGTGCCCAAGTTGTACCGCAGCCGCACCGAGCCGGGCTCCGCGCTCAGGCGCGCCTCGTAGGTGGCCCGCGCTTCCGCGAGCCGATCTCCACGGTGGAGACGGTTCGCTCGCGCTTCGCTGGCCCGGTCGGCCCGCAGCGTGATGGCGATCCCCAACAAGGAGACCAGCACGAGCAGCAGGCGACGCCGCCCGCTCGCGAGTCGTGGCGCGTTCATGCGCGCGCCTTCGGACCGAGGGCGATCGTTCCCCGTCCCGCGTCTGCTGCGCCATCCCAGAGGAGGAGCGGTACCGCGAGCAGTACGAGGAGGAAGGTGGCATCGACGGGCGGGCCCGATCCGCGCGCGTCTCCGCTGATGGCCTGCATTTCCGCCACGAGCGCTTCCAGGCCCCCCTCGTCGGTCCCGTCTTCGTAGGTGCCGCCCCCGGCGTCGGCAAGCGCGCGCAGCAAATCAGCATTCATGGCCGCTACGACGGGTGTATCGCCGTCCATGACGGGCTCGGTTCCCGCGAAGACTGTGGCACCGCGCTCCGATCCGATTCCGGCAGCCCAGATCTCGACCCCTGCGGCAGACAGCTCCGAAGCTACGTCCGCGACGCTCGTCTCGTCCTGAACGTCACCATCCGAGAGGACGAGTACCACGCGTCGCGCGTCCGGCCGAGCGCGCGCCTCTGCGGTTGCGCTGGCGAGGTACAGCGCCTCACCGAGGGCGCTTCCCCGGTCGAGCTCACGCACCAGCTCGACGCGGAGCGAATCCGTAAAGTAGCGCACGAGGTTCGCGTCGTCTGTCGCGGGCAGGAGCGCGTACGGCCAGCCCGCGAACGTGACGAGTGAGAAGCGCGCGGATGGGAGCTCCTCCGTGAGTCGCACGACCACGTCGCGGGCCCGAGCGATCCGGCTCGGCAGTGCGTCTGTCGCACCCATGGATAGGGAGAGGTCCACCACCAGAGCGAGGTCGAGTGGAGGAGGCGGTGAATCGTCGGAGTCGACCCAGGCCGGTCCGGCGGAGGCGAGCCCGACCGCCAGGCCTGCCGTGACCAGGCAGGCGAGCCGCGCTCGCGGGTAGCGGTTCGGTGTCGAGGGGAGCAGTCGTCCCGTCGCCAAGGTGTCGTACGCCTGCGCGAGTCGCTTGCGGCGACGCCACTGCGTGCCGAGCGCGAGCGCGAGGACCAGCGCCATGAACGGCGCCAGCGCTGCCAACTCGGGGTAGCGCAGCGTCATGGCAGCACGCCCCAGCGCGAGCCCCGGAGCAACGCTCCGAGAAGCAGCAGCGGCACCGACGCGAGCAGGAACCAGCGCGCGAGTGGTGTGAACTCGGTGCGGACGACGACCTCCTCGGAGGGTGCGGCGAGCCGATCGATCTCTTCGTAGATCAGCTCGAGCGCTTCCACGTCCGTTGCGCGGAAATAGCGGCCGTTGGTGATGACGGCGGCCTGGGTGAGCACCGTCTCCATCTCGTCGATGTCACGGGCGAGCATGTAGTCCGTGCCGATCGCGATCGGGTAGATGCGCACGTCGAAAGCAGCTGCGGCTCGGGCCGCGAGTGCGGGCGTGATCCCCTCGCCGTTGTGGGCGCCGTCCGTGAGAAGGATCAGCATCTTCGACCGGTGCGGCGCATCGCGCAGCAGGCCGGCGCCGGCCGTGATGGCCGCGGCGAGGTCCGTGCCGTCCAGCAGCAGGCGCGAATCGAGGTCGTTCACCACTTCCCGGACGACGTAGTGATCGCGCGTGAGGGGCATCCGAGTCAGGGCCTCTCCCCCGAACGCCACCACCGCGACATCGTCGGAGCGGCCCTCGAGAAAGTCGAGTACCGTGCCCTTGGCGGCCTGGAGCCGGGACGCCCTGGCAGATATGTCTCGCGCGCCCATGGACGTCGAAAGGTCGATGGCCACCGCAATGGCCACCCCTTCCGTCAGGGGCTCCTCGTACGTGCGGACGAGCTGCGGGTCGGCGAGAACGACCATGAGGCACGCCACGCCCCCGCCGCGCAGGAGCGGTGGAAGCAGCTCCAGGCAGCGCGCCAGCCAGAGGCTCAGCGCGGCTTCGCCGGCCTCGTCCCCGCGTGCAACCAGAAGGCCCCATCGCTCGCGCGGCCGGATCCACCAGTACCAGAACGGCAGAGCAGCGAGCAGGACCAGCCAGAGCGGGCGGGTGAATTCCAGGCTCACAGGTGACCCGAGCCCTTGGTGGAGAGCCAGTCCCTCAACGCCCCGAGGTGAGCGGCGAAGGCCGAGCCGCCGGTGCGGTGTCGACCGAACTTGACGCGTTCCGCGACGAACATCTCCTCGGCGAGCCCAGCGCCGTTGGCTTCGCTTGCTCCCAGTCCGTCCATGAGCTCCGTACTCGTGAGGCCGGGCCCCCATTCGGGATCCAGCCGCTGGACGTACCCGCGGACCGCACCGCTCGTGGCGCCGTAGAGACTGCGCTCAGCCTCCACCAGATAGGGCGTCGCTGCGATGCGCTCGAGCTCTGCGAGCGCCGCGATGCGTGCCTCCTCCGCGGTCATCGGTCTGGTATCCGGCACGTGGAGGCGATGGGGAATCGCAGCGAGTAGGCTCCGCACCCACGGGGCGCACGCCACCACGAATAGCGCAGTGAATACCGAAAGAAACAGTATGGTCCAGGGACTCCAGCCGATCCCCATCACGTCGTCGGGCCCGCGAGGGGACACGCCCGCCACGATGTCTTCGGCAGTCTGGAGCGGGCGCACCCGCACGGTCAGGTCGGGCGTGCGAACCCGGGTGATGCCTGGGGCGAGGCCGCGGGGCACGTCGCTCCACGCACCCACTCGGGAGCCGTCCGCGATCGACTCGCCGGGTGCTCCTGCCGAGAGGGGAGTCGTGACGATGTCCACCCCAGGGACGCTGGTCGTGCCGGCACCGAAGGGGATGAGCGGGTAGACGAGTGTGAGCTCTGCGCCGCCGTCCGGCGCCCTTCGCGACTGCCAGCTCACGGACCCGAAGCTCTCGATCTCCTCCGTCGCGGGGATGGTGTCCGGAAAGTACACGACGATTCCCGGTGGCACGTGCACGCGGACGCGCAGCTCGAAGACCTGTGCGATCGCGACGCTGTCCAGGGAGAGCGTCGCAACGGGCTCGGCCGTTTGGGCCGAGACGCTTCGGCTGAAGAGGCACAGCACGAGGAGCCCCATGAGAGTGCCCCTCCGGCGACTCGGTGTGCCCGGCTGCATGGTCTCTTCGGAAGCTCGTTCGCCTGGATTCGGTGAACCCTCGGCCACTCGTCCGCTATGGCTCCCGCGGCAGGGCCGGTTCGTTCGGGGAAGGAATGTCCCGTGAAGGGGCGATTTGAACAACCCGACGTCCACTGCGCGGCTTTCCGAGGCCACTACTCTGCCGGCCCATGATGGTAGGCGAGCGGCGGCCACGGGAGGACCGGGCGCCGGTATCCAATACACGCACCGAAAGGGTGCACGTATCCCGATTCGGAGCCGCTGCCGAGGCCCCTTCGGGGGCGGGCGGAACGTGTAAGTGCAATGGAGACAGAAGGTTGGGCGTATTTTGGCCGACGTCTCCACTTGGAAGTGGGTGGGCTGCGGCGCCAGGAAGCTCATCGGCGCCTGGAGAGGTAGGCCGGAGCGACCCACAGCCGCTCACGACGAGTCGTGTGCGGCCGTGGTCGATTTCGGGGGAGGGAACCACCTGGACCTCGGCCGCTCACTGGCGGAGGTGCGGGCCGATCGCCGATACTCAGCGCGACCGACCGCTCTCAGGAGGCTTCATGACCCCCCGCTCCCTGGCCGTCTTCGCGTCGACTCTCCTTCTGTGTGTTTCCGTGGCGTCGGCGGCGGCGCAGGTCGACGAGGCGCGTATCGCCCGCGCCGACCCCGCCGAGTGGTTGACCTACGGTCGCGACTATGCGGAGACGCACTATAGCCCGCTGTCGGACATCACCACCGCGAACGTGGGCCAACTCCGCCCGGCGTGGAGCTGGACGCTCCCCAAGACGGGGGCCCGGCCCGAGGCGACGCCGCTCGTAGTCGACGGCGTGATCTACGCCACCGGACCGTACAGCTACGTGTTCGCGCTCGACGCGCGCACGGGTGAGCTGCTCTGGCACTGGGACCCGGGCATCCCCGAGGAGGAGCAGGGGGGACCGAGCGTATGCTGCGGCAACGTGAACCGAGGCGTCGCCGTGTTCGGCGACAAGGTCTACGTGGGTGTGCTGGACGGGCGCCTCGTGGCGCTCGACCGCGCGACGGGCATCGTTCGCTGGGCCGTGCAGACCACGCCGCGGGACAGCGACTACAGCATCACGCAGGCACCGCGCGTGGTGGCGGGGAACGTGATCATCGGCAACTCGGGGGCCGAGTTCGGCGTGCGGGGCTACGTGTCTGCGTACGACGCGGAGACGGGCGAGCTCTCCTGGCGGTGGCACACCGTCCCCGGCAACCCGGCCCTCGGGTTCGAGAACGAGGCGATGCGGCGAGCGGCGGAGACGTGGAGCGGGGAGTGGTGGGTGGTAGGTGGCGGCGGCACGGTTTGGGATGCGCTCGCCTACGATCCGCGCCTCGGCCTGCTGTACGTCGGCACGGGTAACGGCGCGCCGTGGAGTCGCGATCAACGCAGCCCCGGCGGCGGCGACAACCTGTACCTCGCGTCGATCGTGGCCCTCCGCGCCGAGACGGGCGAGTACGTGTGGCACTATCAGAATACGCCGGGCGACGACTGGGACTACACGGCCGTGCAGCCCATGATGCTCCTCGACCTGACCATCGAGGGGCGCCAGCGTGCCGTCGTCGTACAGGCGCCGAAGAACGGGTTCTTCTACGTGATCGATCGCATCAACGGCGAGTTCATCTCTGCGTCTGCGTTCGCCGACGAAGTTACGTGGGCGTCCGGCGTGGACCCGGAGACCGGCCGCCCGATCGAGACGCCCGAAGCGCGCTACGGGATGAACGGGCGCGGTGCCTGGCTTTCGCCCGGACCCGGGGGTGCGGCGAACTGGCGGCCGTTCGCATGGAATCCGCAGACGCAGCTCGTCTACCTGCCCATGCAGAACAACCAATCATGGTACGAGATGGTGCAGGTGAACTACCGACAGGGGCAGCGCAACTTGGGCGTTGCCCGGGGCGCCGACGTCGTGCGGCCGGACCCGCCGCCCCTGCGCGGGCCAGCCGGTGCGCTCAAGGCGTGGGACCCGGTGGCCAACCGCGAGGTGTGGCGCTTCGAGACCGACGGCCAGAACGGCGGTGCCCTCTCGACTGGGGGAGGCCTGGTGTTCTGGGGTTCGCGCAACCGCATCGTCGCGCTCGACGCGGCTGCGGGCCGGCTCCTCTGGGAGGCACCCGTCGGCGATCAGCCCTCCACGCCCGTGACCTACGAGCTCGACGGCCGCCAGTACGTGACGATCATGGGTGGGAACGCTCCGCCCAGCGTGCACACGTTCGTACTTCCCTGACGCCTCGAGTGAGAGGTCTCGCGCTCGCGATGTGTGTCGCCGCGATGGCCGCGGCGCGGGGCGTCGACGCGCAGGCGGCTCCGCCCGGCCTCCAAGGCGCCTGGAGGGTGGTGGAGATCGAGGTCAGCGGGCCGGGTGCGCGCACGGTCGAGTCGCCACAGCCGGGCCTGCTGCTGTTCACGGGGCGGCACTACAGCTACACGTTCGTGACCAGCGACACGCCCCGCCCGCCTCTGCCTCCGGGGCCGGCGACTGCGGAGATCCTGGCGACCGTATGGAATCCGTTCACCGCGAACGCCGGGACGTTCGAGGTGTCGGGGAGCACGATGACCCGCCGCCCCATCGTGGCCAAGAATCCGGACGCGATGGCACCCGGCGCCTTCAACGAGTACTCGTTCCACTTGAGTGCCGATACGCTGTGGATGACGACGACTGCGACGGAGGGCGGTCCGGTGCGAAACCCGTCCACCGTCCGCCTGCTGCGCGTGCGATGAGGCGACGGCTTGCTCACTCGTCGTCGATGTTCGCGGGTGTGACGCTGCTGGCGGGGTTCGCCACGGTGATACTCCTTTCGGCGGCCGCGCCCGGTCACGCGCTGGCGCAGGCCCCACAGCCGCCGACCATCGAGGAGACCTCGCTCGCACTCGGCGATGGCACATCGATCCGCTACGGCCTCGGGCTGCCAGCGGGTTACGACCGCTCCCGCGGCGCTCCGCGACCGCTCGTGCTCGCGCTGCATCCCGGCGGCCGCGGCGAGTTCTACGGCAGCGAGTTCATGCAGGGGATCGTCGAGCCGGCGCTGCGCTCCTGGGGTGCGGTGATCGTGGCACCCGACGTCCCCGACCGGAGTTGGGCGACCGCCCGCTCGGAGCATGCCGTGCTGGCGTTGGTCGAGCACGTCATGGCGGAGCACGCCATCGATCGCGCGCGCGTCCTCGTCACCGGGTTCAGCATGGGTGGGCGCGGCACGTGGTACATCGCTGCGCGCCACGGCGATGTATTTACGGGGGCGATCGTCATGGCCGGCTCACCGGGCGCCCCCGAGATCGCGGGCCTGCGCATCCCGCTCTTCATCATCCACAGTCCGGACGACGAGGTGGTTCCGTTCGGGCCAGCGGAAGAGGCGTACGCGGCGCTCGCGGCTCGCGGTCATCCCGTGGAGATGCGGGTGCTGCCCGGAGCGGGTCACTACATGATGGGGGCCTACGTGCCCGTGCTTCGCGTCGCCGGTCGCTGGATGTTGGAGCGCTGGGGAGCCGAGGTCCGCTAGTTAGCCGCGGCATTCCTCGCAGCCGCGGACGAGGCGAGCAGCAGGTCCAACCTGCGCCCGAAGTTCTCGGCAGAAGGCATCTCGTGTCCCATGCCGTCGATGTCCACGAGGTGCAGGTCGGTGAACCCTTCCCGTTGGTATGCCGCGGCGGTGAGACGGCACTCCTCACGGTTGAAGTCTCCGCTGCCGGTCATGATGACGATCGGGTGCTGCTTGGCGAGGGCGAGTACGTCCGGCGGCGGCGTCGCGAAGCGATACACCGTCTGGCCGGGACTCGACGCGACAGGCACGCGCAGGTACGTGGTCATGCCGATGATAGGGAGCCCGCCCGTGAACACGTCCGCCCAAGCAACGGCCAGCATGGCCGCCACCTTCCCGCCTCCTGACAGCCCGGATACGTAGATCCGATCGGCGTCGACGTCGTACAGCTCGGTCACATTGCGGACCGCATCCAGCGCGAGGCCCATCCGAGGGAAGAGATGGCGGCGGTTGCCGGCGTTGTTCGGGCCGACCCAGATGAGGCGGCGCTCGTCGAGGACGGCACGGAGTTCCGCTGGGATGTCGCCTCGGTCGAACGCCGACACCCACACGACGACGCCGAACGGCTCACCGTCGGGCTCGTAGGAAGGCGGCACATAGAGGCTGAAGCTCTCGGTGGCCAGGTGGTAGTTCCAGTCGTCGAGATCCCCCCGGAACTGGAAGCGCTCGCTCCACCGACGTGGATCGGACTCGGGCGCGCGCTGGGTGAGGATCGCTTGGAACTCGCCGGTGCGGTGCGCGGTCGCTGGCGCTTGGGCTTCCGCTGCGGGCGCGGAACACGCGAGTGCGAAAGACGAGAGCGCCGCGAGGAGCGGCAGCGACGACCGCTCCACCCCCTGGATGTGTGCCGTCACCAGTCCATCCGCGCGAGCGTCGTAGGGTCCGCCACCAGCTCCTGGTTTCCCGGCTGGATGCCGTTGAGCTGCAGGATGTACGCGAGCACGTCGACGTACTGCTGAGGCGTCAGGCTCCCGGGGCGGTCCTGGGGCATGTTCGTGCTGATCTGCTGGTAGAGGCCGCTGAGCGGCTCCGCCCTCCACGTGATCGCGAAGATCGGTCCCGCGAACTCGTTGCGACTGTGGCACGTCGAGCAGACGCCCGCGAACGTGCCCTGGCCACGCGTCGCTTGACCGGCAGTGTACACGGGGGTGAGCGGCTCGGATGCGGTCGTCGAGGTCGCCGGGGGCGTCGGCGTGGACGCGGGCGCCTCGGGCGAGGCCGTCGCGCACGCGGACAGGGACGCCGCGGCGACAAACGCGAAGAGCCGGGCGGTGGCCGCCCGGCCCTTCCAAAACGTGGCCGTCATGGGCGGTACGCCACGAAGCGTACCCTAGAAGCGCGACGACGTGATGATGACGTCCGACCGTGACCAGACGCGCTCGAAGTTGGCCCTGGCCGCGTCCGCCTCCGTGTTCTTGCCCTGCGCTCGCAGCGCCCGCTCCATCCCGAAGTACGACCAGCCGTTGTCGGGGTGCTGCTCGAGCGCGGCCTGGTAGACGCGCTCGGCGTCGGCGTACCGCTCGGCCTCGAGGAGCGCGGCGCCCAGCCAGTGGCGCGGCGAGAAGTTGAGCGGCTCGGGCTCGTCGTAGCGGAGTCCGTCGTGCGTGGCCACCGAACGTTCGAATACGGGGATCGCCTCGGCGAGCTTGCCTTCGGCGCGCAGCATCTCGCCCCGCAGGATGTCGCCCGTGATGGAAAGGAGATCGGGCGCCGTGTGGTTCCGCATCTGTACGGTGGTGGGCACGGTATCGCGCTTCTGATCCACGCGCGCGAGGTAGACCGCGGCGCTGTCCGGGTGGCCCGTGCGCAGGAGCGCGTATCCCCGCGAGAACTCCCACAGGCCCTGCTGGATCGGCTGCCCGGGCATCTCGGTGAGGCCGAGCACCTTTTGCCAGTCGCCGAAGCGGAAGAGCACGAGCGAGTGGTAGAACGAGCCGCCGTTCACTTGGCGCGCGTACTCCTCGGCCGCGGCGGCCGACACCTGGCCCTGGCCGTCCATGGAGCCCGCGTAGAAGAGCATGTGCAGGTTGTGCGTGCCCGCGTACGAGACGCCCTGGCCTGAAGCCGTGAGGTCGTCGGAGCGCCACGCCAGCGCGTTCGCGCGCACTGCCTTCCCCCACCGCCCGATCACGTTGTACGTGTGCGAGGGCATGTGGTTGAGATGGCTCGCGCCCGGCACCGCGGTCATGAGCCGGTCGGCGCACGACTCCGCCTTGAAGGCGACGTCGGTCGCTTCCGTGGCGTGGATGTAGAGGTGGCACGCGCCGATGTGGTTGATGTCCTGGGCCAGCACGTTCTCGAGCACGCCGTGGAAGCCCTGCACGAACGGGTCGTCACTGCGATAGAAGGCCCGCTCCGTGTTGAGGAGCATGAGCGACTCGGCGTAGAGCGCGCCGACGTCGAGGTCGTTCGGGTATGCGCGATAGACCTCGGCCATCGCCTGGCTGTACGCACTGTCGAGCGAGGCCCGCTGCGCCTGGACGTGCTCCTCGGCGTAGCGGATCGACATGGCCTGGATGAGCGCCCTCTCGACCGGGTCATCGGTGTGGTCCAGCATGGAGAGCGCCCGCTGCGCCGCATCGTATGCGGGACGCGCATTCGAATCGGTCATGCGGCTGTTCAGGAACGGCCCGCGCGCCTGCGCTTCGCCCCACCAGCACATGGCGCAGTTCGGGTCTTGCCGCTGCGCCTCCTGGAAGGAACGGATCGCCACCGGATAGGTGAACGCGTAGACCATCTGCATGCCCTGATCGAAGTACCGCTGCGCGATCGGGACCTCCGTATCGATCGGGCGGGTGAAGTCGCCCAAGACCGACTCGAGCAGCGGCACCTCCGGGGGGACCACCGCCTCGGGCGAGTCGTGGCCGTGGTCGACCTGAGCGAGCACGGTCAGGGGCGCGGCGGCGAAGCCGATGAGGACGAGGACAGCGACTGGGACGTCGGCGAGACGCCGCCAAACACCCGGTATCCGGGGCGGGAAGCTCATGATTCCTCCGAATGATGACATGACAGACCTTAGGGGGAGGCCGGCGTGACGGTCAAATGCCTGACGCAGCCGCCTACGACGGGTCCTCATACCCCAGCTTGACCTCTCCCGTCCCAACGCCCCCGACCGTCCCGGACCGCAGCCACTCGAGGGACGCCTCGAAGAGGAGCTCGCGGTTGGACTCCCACATGGCGTTGTGGGACGAGCAGGCGAGGTCGATGATGACCTTCTTGGGCGAGCCGATGTCCTCGTATAGCTCGCGCACGCGCGCTGGGTTCACCTGCCCATCGGTGGCCGGCGCGACGAGCAGCACCGGCGTCTGCTGACGCGACACCTCGACCCGACCCCAGCCCCAGGTGGTGACGTTCGGGGCGCGTCGCACTCCGGTGCCCCACGTCGCACCGACGGGATCCGACTCGAGCATGGCCGTCCAGACGGACTCGCGCACCCGCGGCTCCCACTGGCCGGGGCAGGGGGCCTGCCGGTTCCAGAGAGCCTCGAAGTCCGCGCGCGACTGCTTCGTCATCGCCGTGCCGGGAGCGGGCAGGCGCGCCGGCGCCCCGGTCGACCGGCCACGACCGTACGCCGGCGACAGCAGGATGAGGCTGGCGACTTTGTCGGGAAAGCGCGCGGAGTATCCGCCGGCCCGGGGGCCGCCGAGCGACCAGGCGGCGAGGTGTACGCGGTCGACGCCCCGGAGCGCGCGCACGTACTCGACCACCGCGTCGAGATCGTGCCAATCGGACTCGATGGTGGTGGCGGCGAACGCGAAGGTTGCCGGACACGGTGCCGGGATCAGCGTCGGCACGAACTCGGCCTGCTGCGCTTCCGAGAGGTTGCAGGGGTCGTTCATGGCGGGCGGCCTGGTCGAGCGGCCGTACCCGGTCATGTCCACCGAGAAGACGTCGTAGCCGGCCTCGGCGAGAAACGCCATCCAGCTGGCGCCCGGTGGATCGAACGAGACCTCGGCGGGCGTGCCCGCGCCGTGCACGAAGACGACGACGCGGCCCTCGAGACCGCGGGAGCGCAGCGCCGTTCCGGCCAGCACGCGCTCCCGCACGTAGATCTGCGCGAGCTGCCCCTCCATCGAGGGGGCCTTGGAGACCACGCGCACGTAGTGATCGACGGAGAGCGGCGTTCCTTGGGCTGTTCCGAGCTCGGCACCGAGGGTGGTCACCAGAAGGCTGGCGGCGAGCGTCGCGCCAGCGTGGCGGAAGGTCGTGCGTCCCATGGTGTCTGCTCCCGATCGGTTGGTGCCGGCCATCGAACGACATCATAGCGCGGTGCGGACGTCTCGGCGACGCGAAAATTGGCGACTGCGCCTGCGGGAGCGCGAACGGCCGGTGGCCCTCGTCGGACGAGCCGGAGTATCATCCGACATGAACCGCCGCACCGCCGTTGCCGCCGCCGCGACGTTCCTCGCCCTCCTCCACCTGGGCGGCGTGTGCGGCTCGGTGCTGCGCCGCTACGATCCGGTGGATTGGCCGACCGGGCCGTCCGGTGGCTACGAGCGCGACTTCGGCCCGCTCCACCTCACGGTGTGGGGCCTGATCCGCCAGACGGGGCGCTTCGACGCGATAGCCGAGAACCGCGGCACGGGGCCGCTCACCGTCGACGGCGTCGAGATCCGCCTGGGCGACCGCACGGAGCGGTGGGCGCCGAGTGGTAGCCCCATCGTCGTGCAACCGGGCCAGGAGGCGGAGATCATCGCCTCGTTTCCGCCGCCGGACGTGCGCGGCCGCATCGGCGTCATCATCCGCACGTCGGTGCAGCCTGTCGAGCTGGAGCTCGCGCTGCCGTAGTCAACGCGCGGTGCGCGCGACCTCCACGAAGTGAGGCAGCGAGCGCTCGACCATATCGTCGGAGGCGGTGAGGCTGATGCGGAACGAGTCGCGCGAGCCCAGCACGCTCCCCGGCATCACGAACACCTTCCGGTCCGCGAGCGCGTTCCAGAGCCGGTCGGGGTCACCGGCCGGCCAGCGCCCCCAGAGGTAGAACGTCCCTTCGGGCGGCACGACGGCGTACCCGGCTGGCCCGAGCGTCGCCAGCAGCTTATCCCGTCGGCGGGCGAGTGCGGCTCGATCGATCGACATGTTCTCGAGATCGGGCACGGCGTACTGCATGACCGCGTTGGGGAAGCACCACCCCATCGCCATCTGCGCCGAGAAGAGCGCGCTCTGGAACGCACGGCGTTCGGGCTCCGGCATGAGCGGCGAGATGGCCAGGTAGCCGACCCGCTGGCCGGGCGCGAGCAGCACCTTGCCGTAGCTGTAGGAGATGAACGTCCAGGGATAGATCGCGGCGGGGCTCACGAAGCCCCGGCCGTCGAAGCGGAGCCGTCGATACGGCTCGTCCGAAAGCAGGTACACGCGATGGCCGATGCGCTGCGACGCCCGCTCGAGCAGCTCCGCGAGCTCCCGGAGCGTGCGCTCGTCGTAGATGCGCCCGGTGGGGTTGTGCGGCGTGTTGACGATGACGAGGCGCGTGCGCGGCCCGATGGCGGCGTCGATGGCCGCGAGGTCGAGGTCGAAGCGCGGACCCGTGAGCCGTACCTTCCGGGGCACGCAGTCGCCGGCGAGCAGCATGGGCTCGTAGCAGAACCACGCGGGCTCGTTGATGATGGCCTCGTCACCCACGTCGAGCACGAGCCGGAATGCCACCAGGATCGCCGCGAATGCGCCCGCCGTCAGGGCGATGTCAGCCGGCTCGAACGGAAGCGAGATCTCTGCGCCCAGGCGCTCCGCCACGAACTCCGCCGGCTCTTTCTCGGACGACTTGTACGCGAACCAGTTCTTGTCGTGCGGGATCGCCCGCTCGCGGATCGCGGACACCAGTCCGCCGAGCGGCATCTCGTGGGGATTGCCGAACGTGAAGTCGCAGACGTCCGCATCGAAGCGCGCCACCGAGTACCGCGAGGCGTTGTAGAAGTCGTTGACGGGCGCGAACGCCACGTCGGCGGCGCGGACGCGCTTGGAGAGCGACACGTGGGAGCCTTTTCCGGTTCAAGGCGCGGGGGGAGCACGCTCGTGAGATGAAGCCCGGGCCGCAACCCGCCATCGCGCCGGTCCGTGTAGGTTCGGGTGTCTCGGCCGGTTGGAGCGGCGGGAGCCGCCGCTCTGGACAGCCTGGTGTCGGCAACCGAACGGGCTCCGCGTGCGTCGAAACGTGCAATGTTCACACTCCTCCTCCCATTCCAACTCGCCGCGGGCGTGCCGCCCGTACCGGCCTCCCCCGGGGTGTACCGGGGACGGAGGGCGCGGTCGCGGTTCAGGTTCCTCGATTCGACGCCGAAGCTCGTGTCGACGGTGTCCTCGACGAGGTGGTCTGGGCCCAGGCCGCCATGCTCGCGGGCTTCTCGCAGTACCAACCCGTGGACGGCCTCCCGGCCGAAGACGAGACGGAAGTCCTCGTCTGGTGCGCGCCGGAGGGGATGTACCTGGGGATCCGCGCCTTCGAGCCTCACGCGCCCGTGAACGCGACGCTCGCCGATCGGGATCGCATCTTCGGCGACGACTACGTGCAGATTCTGCTCGACCCCTTCGGGGACGGACGGCGCGCGCTGGTCTTCGCCGTGAACCCGTTCGGGGTGCAAGCAGACGGCACGCAGAGTGAGGAGGAGCGCTCGCGAGCTGGCATGTTCAGCGCCGAAGAGTCGAGCGCGCGCATCGACCTGAGTCCGGACTATCTCTTCGCGTCCGCGGGCCGCGTTCTCGAGGGTCGATACGAGATCGAGATGCACGTCCCGTTCAAGAGCCTGCGCTTTCCTTCGGAGCAGCCGCAGACCTGGGGCATCAACGTGCTCCGTCGCGTCCAGCATGCGGGACAGACCCAGACGTGGACGCAGGTGCGTCGCGGCGAGACGTCTCTTCTCGCCCAAGGGGGCACGCTGGAAGGACTCGATGGCCTTCGCCGCGGCCTGGTCCTCGACCTCAACCCGGTGGTGACCAGCCAGACCATGGGTGCCCCGGGCGCGACGGGCGGCTGGACCTACGACCGTCAGTCCAGCCAGTTCGGCGTGAACGCTCGTTGGGGTATCACCACTGACCTCACCCTGAACGGCTCGATCAACCCGGATTTCTCGCAGGTGGAGTCCGACGCCGCGCAGATTCAGTTCGATCCGCGCCTCGCGCTCGCCTTTCCGGAGAAGCGACCGTTCTTCCTCGAGGGGGCAGAGCAGTTCGCGGCGCCGGGTGCGCTCATCTACACGCGCCGCATCGCGGACCCGGTCGCGGCAGCCAAGCTGGCGGGTCAGGTCGGAGGCACCGACGTGGGCTTCCTCGCTGCGGCAGATGCCGAGTCCTTCTCCACCAGCGGCGACGATCGACCCATCTACAATATCCTGCGCTTGCGCCGGGGCGTCGGTGAACGATCGACCATAGGCGTCACGTACACGGACCGGGTCGACGGGTCCAACTACAATCGAGTGGCGTCGGCAGACGGCCGGCTCGTTTCAGGTGCCTACACGCTCGGCGCCGTACTCGCCGGAAGTCGCACACGCTCGGGCGGGGACGTGACGGCCGGACCCATGTGGAGTCTCTCGCTCAGTCGCGCCGGGCGCGAGCGAGGCTTCTCGGTCTCGGCCTCCGGCATTTCCCCCGATTTCCGCGCGGGAAGCGGCTTCATCAGCCGTGGCAGGGTCGCCACCTTGAGCGTCACGCCGCGCGTCACGCGCTTCGGCGCGCCGGGTGCACGCCTGGAGAGCTGGGGCGCGAATGTCACGGCGAGTGGTTTGTGGCTCTACGACCGCTTTCTGGCGCCTTCGCCGGACGAGGCCAAGCTCCACTTCAACAACTCGTTCGTCTTCCGCGGCGGGTGGAACCTGGGGGCCTCGTTCCTGCTCGAGCAGTTCCGCCTGCCGCCCGGCTTGTACGACGGATATGCGATCGACCTCGGCAGCGACACCGTGCCCTTCGTCGGCCGGCCGACGATCAACAACTATGATTTCGTGCTTACGGTGGGCACTCCACAGTTTCCCGCCTTCTCGGCCAGTGGCTTCGTCGTACTCGGAAGGGACGAGAACTTCGCCGAGTGGGCACCGGGTTACCTCCTGTGGGCGGAGCTGGGCGCCACGTGGCGGCCCACCGAGCGGGTGCGCGTCGAGGGCACGTACAGCGAGACGCGCGTCGCCCGCCCCACGGACTGGAGCGTGGTGAGCCTCAACCGCGTACCGCGGCTGAAGGTGGAGTATCAACTCCTCCGGTCCGTCTTCGTCAGAGTCGTCGGCCAGTACGTGGCGCAGCAGCAGGACGACCTGCGAGACGACGGGCGCACGGGCCGGCCGCTGCTTGCCTACGACGACGAGAGCGGCATGTACGCGCCCGTCGCATCATGGGACCGCAACGACGTCCAGCTCGACTGGCTCTTCTCGTATCAGCCGAGTCCGGGCACCGTGCTCTTCGCGGGGTACGGGAGCACAATCGAAGAGGAGCGTGCCTTTCGCTTCGACGATCTCACGCGCAGCCGCGACGCTTTCTTCGTGAAGCTCTCGTATCTGTTCCGGTCTTAGTGGTTCGAGTCACAGCTGCGGCCGCCGCCGGAGGGCCAGCGGCGGCCGTATCCAGCGGCTGATCAGGAGGTCGCGACCGGGAACTGCGCCGACGGCGTCGAGCGCGAGATCTTCCACTCGTCGTCGTTCATCTCGACCGGCACGTCGGCGAAGAGCGGGGTGCTCAGGTAGCGCTCGCCCGTGTCGGGGAGCATGGCCAAGATGCTCGTGCCCTTTTCGGCCTCGCGCGCGACGCGGAGCGCACCGGCGAACGTCGCGCCCGACGTGATGCCCACGAAGATCCCTTCCTTGGCCGCGAGCTGCTTGCTGCAGGCCAGCGCCTCGGGCGCGGGAATCGCCAGCACTCTATCCGCCAGCTTCAGGTCGAAGGCGTCGCCCGTGAGCTTCGGAATGAAGTCGGGTGTCCATCCCTGGAGCGGATGGGGCTTGAACGCGGGGTGCGGTGCTGCAGGCGAGCCGTCCGACTTCCGCTTCTGCTCGACGCCGCTGGCGATCAGCTGAGCGTCCTCGGGCTCGCACACCACCACCCTCGTCTGCGGCCGCTCGTTCCGGAGCACGCGCGCCACCCCCTTGAGCGTGCCGCCCGTCCCGTATCCGTCACCCAGTAATCCAGCCGCTCGCCGTCGAAGTCCCGGATGATCTCGCGCGCCGTCGTGCGAGAGTGGTAGTCCGCGTTGGCCTCGTTCTCGAACTGGCGGGTCATGAACCAGCCGTGCGCCTCGGCCAGCTCGACCGTCTTCTTGATCATGCCGACGGCGCGCTCGGCCATGGGAGTGAGCACGACCTTGGCGCCCAAGAAGCGCATGAGGCGTCGGCGCTCGACGCTGAACTGCTCGGCCATCACCAGGACGCAGGGATATCCCTTCGCGGCGCACACCATTGCTACGCCGATTCCCGTGTTGCCGCTGGTGGCTTCGATGACGGTCTGACCCGGATTCGGCTCACCCGAGGCCTCGGCGGCCTCGATGACGCCCAGCGCGAGCCGGTCCTTCACGGAGCCGAGCGGGTTGAAGGCTTCGACCTTCACGTAGAGGTCGACGCCCGGAGGGGCGAGGCGGTTGATGCGCACGACCGGCGTGTTGCCGACCGTCTCGAGGATGTTCTTGTATTTGGCCATGAGATCTCCCGACGGTGTGCGGGAACGACAACATGCCGTCGGCGGGGCCCCGCGCAACCCGGGCGGCGGGCACGAGTCTGGCGTGGGCAGGGGGTCTGCACCTAACTCAAGCGCCTCATGGATTACCTCCTATGAAGCTCCGGCCACGCGGGCTCTTCGTCGGGGTGCCGCTGACCCTGGCGCTGGCGATGTCGCTGGGGCTCGCGTGCGGGTCGGCCGAGGACGGGGCGGCTCCGCCCCCCGGCGAGCACGAACCTGCCTCGACCGCTCCAAGTACGCTGGCCGCCCCGGGGCCTTCGGACACCACCCAGGGGCTCCGTTGCATCCGCGGCGGCACCTCGCGGGAAGAGGTGCGTGCGATCCTGGGTGAGCCGGATTCGATCGCCTTCGGCGACTGGCTCTACGGTCGCTCCAGCGTGACGTTCGGGTACGGCGTCGTCCTCGACTACGCCAACGTCGACGGGAACCTGCGGGTTTGCCCCTGACGAACTGCCATCGAGCTGGCGCTACCTACTCCTGCCCGCCGACCGGTGGCACCATCGTGAGCCTTCCGGCGGCGCTGTCTCCCGCGGCGGAGCAGGGGCCCTCGTAGCTTCCAGTCGTCGTCCGCTCGAGCCTGCAATCGACACGGACCCCTGGCTCCCACCAGAAGGTCAGGGCGTCGCCCTCCACGCGAATGTCGTGGAACGGGATCACTTCCTGCACCATGATGGCGCGCATCACGATGGCGAGCGCACCGTCGAGCTCCCCCACCTCGTAGCTGACGGTGATCGGCTCGCCCCCCGGAGGGGTCATCGTCCCGGTCCAGCCTCCGTACGGAAGCTGCTGCGCGGCCGCAGGGGACGCGAAAGCGGCGGCAATCACGGCTGCCGCCAAAGAAGTGAGCAGGGTCTTCGACAGTCTCATCTGGGTTCCTCGTGTGCGAGCGGAGTCCGAGGATAGCACGGGGGCCCGCTTCGGGACACGGGGACTTTCGGCGAGCAATCACTTCCGTGGCCCGCTCGGATGCCATATCCATACCCCCACTCAGACCGAAGAATCCGAGGACGACGGCATGCAATTCCGGGTGGCGATCTTGGGGTGCGGGACGGTGGGGGGTGGTGTCGCACGCATCCTACTGGAGCAGCGCGAGGCGCTGGGCGAGCGCGCGGGGCGCGAAGTCGTGCTCGCGCGCATCGTGGACCTCATGCCGGATGCATCGGCCAAGCGCCACTCGATTCCGCGGAAGTTCTACGCGGGTGATGGCGCCGAGCTGACGCCCGCCCAGGCGGACGCCGAAATCAAGAAGGTCCTCCAGGATCCGAACATCGACCTCGTCGTCGAGACGATCGGAGGCAGCGGCCCGGAGATCCTCGCCGTCGCGCGCGGGGTGCTCGAGGCCGGCAAGCACCTCGTCACTGCGAACAAGGCGCTTCTCGCCAAGCACAGCGCGGATCTCCTCACCGCGGCTCGGAAGAACGGCAAGGGCGTGGGCTTCGAGGCGGCGGTGAGCGCCGCCATCCCCATCATCAAGGGGTTGAACGAGTGCCTGACCGGGGACGAGATCCAATCCATCTCCGGCATCATGAACGGGACCAGCAACTACATCCTGTCCAAGATGACGGCGGAGGGAGAGGGCTTCGCGGATGCGCTGCGCGACGCGCAGGCCAAAGGATACGCAGAGGCGGATCCCACCCTGGACATCAACGGCGGCGACGCGGGCCACAAGCTCACCCTCGTCCTGCGGCTGGCGTTCGGCCTCGAGCTCGCCTTCGAGGACCTGCCGCGGCAGGGCATCGACACCGTAACAGCCGGGGACGTCGCGTTCGCGCACGAGATGCAGGGCGTGATCAAGCTCATCTGCCATGCGCAACGCGTCGGCGACGCCGTGCACGCCGCGGTGTGCCCCATGATCGTCAAGCATACGAACCTGCTCTCCAAGATCGACGGCGCCACCAACGCGATCCGCGTGATGGGCCGGTACGCGGGCGAGATCGTCCTGATCGGTCAGGGCGCGGGGTCGCTCGAGACCGGGAGCGCGATCGTCTCCGACATCGTCTTCCTCGCGCGCCACGGCGAGCACGCGCTGCCGAAGGTGGCCACGACGGACTTCGACCTGCGGCCCCTGGGCGAGCTGGAGCTCCCCTACAACATCGTCTTCGAGACCGCCGACATGCCCGGCATGACCGGCATCGTCACCACCGCGATCGGGCGCCAGCGCATCAACATCGACACGGTCAGCCACAATCGGCACCAGGTCGACCACGCCGAGTTCGCCATCGCCACCATGTCGTGCACGCGCGCGCAGGTCGAGTGGGCCGTGCGCGATATTCAGGCGAACCACCCGGGCGCACTGCTCGGCGAGCCGCGGATACTGCCGATCCTGGTATAGGCGTGGATGCGCGCGCTGTCGACGCGCACCGACTCTGACTAGGTGAGCGCTGAGGTGCGCCGCGCCGGCGACCCGTTACTGGGCTGATGCTGCCGCGCCCACGGCCCGGACCGCCTGCTGCGCCGCCTCCTACCGCGCAGTCGCGCCGGTCATGAGGCCCATGTGCGTGCGCACGTGCGCGAGGCCTCCTTCGGAGAGCGTGATCGTGCCGTCGCCCGACGCGTCCGCGCCAGGCACCAGCTGACCCGCCAGCCGTTGGAGCTGGCGGACGAGCTCGTAGGCGCGCACGTAGTCGGACTCCGCGATGACGCGGTTGGCCAGCGTGCGCATCTCGGCCGTGCGGGCCGACACGGCTCGGGCGGAGGTCGCCACGTGCGCCGCGTGCGTGCGCACCAGGTCGGTCGCGCCTTCGGCCCCGGCTGCCATGTCGATATGCTGCGCGATCGCGTCGGCGGCCGGGCCGACGCCCATACCGCTTCCGGGCCCCCTGGGGGCGGCGCTGCCGTCGAGGATGCGCAGGAGGTGGCGGGAGTGCGTGACCATCGGTCCGACGTCCGTCTGGTTTGAGCCTGCCAGGCGGGCGTGCTCGACCGCGAGCGCGGCGTCCGCCTCGGCGACGGCCAGCAGCGCCGCCCCGTTGGGCGCGCCGGGGAACGCGGTCAGCACGTGCGCGATGTGGGCCTGTGCGGTGGCTTGGGCGCTGAGCTCCGCGCCGGAGGCCATGAGGAGGGCGAGGAGGGTCGGGGCGAGACGCATCGGGCTCGGGCGGGGACGAGGTGAGGTGCGTGACCGAGGAGGGCAATGTATCCCGGGCGACGGAGCCGTGGTACCATGTCGGGCATGATCCGCCACAACGCACTTGCCCGCATGCGTGACCCCAAGACCATCGCGATGGCCGTCTGCCTCACGGCGCTGCACGCCTGCACACCCGACGCGCCCACCCTCGATGAGGTGCGGGCCGCAACCGAGCGGTATCGAAACGTGGAGGTCGCGCTCGCCGATGGGTATGTGCGAGATCCCTTGGATGTGTGCGAGACGCCCTACAGCTTGGGGATCTTCGAGAACCTCGGCGTCATGGGCGTGCACTATCTCCGTCTAGACCTGCTCGGGATCGACGAGGATGCGACGCGGCTGGACGCGACGGGGACGCACACGGACTTCCTCCAGCCGGCGGTGCTCGTCTACGAGCCCCAGCCAGACAGCTCCCTGGTGCTCGTGGCCATCTCGAACACCGTATCCGCGGCCGCATGGGAGGCGGCCGGGCATCGGCGTCCGCCTACGTTCGGCGATGTGCCCTTCGCGTTTGCGCCCGACAATCCGGGGACAGGATTCCCGGCGCATTACGACTTGCACGTCTGGCTCTTCATGGAGAACCCGAGCGGCATGTTCGCGGCCTACAACCCCGCCGCGAGTTGCGAGCACCACGCATTCAGCATGCCGATGATCATGCCGCCGGATGCGCCACCGGGTATGGTGCACCACTAGCGGTTGGTGGCGTAAGCGGTGCCCCGGCACCGGTGGCTCGCGGGCAAGGCTGCAGGATGGCGCGAAAACGAAGAGGGCCGCCGCGAAAGCGGCGGCCCTCGACGTCTCTGGCAGCTGAGCGCGTCAGTTCGGCAGGCGCGCGAACTTCTGGACGATGTGGCCCGTCTGCACCTCGGCGGTGAAGATGTTGCCCTGGGAGTCGAACTCCAGGTTGTGCAGCCAGTCGAACTCGCCCGGCGCGTGGCCACCGCGGCCCCATGAGTACACGGGCTGAAGCGTCTCGCGATCGAGCGTCCAGACCTTTTTGTTGGTGCCGTCGGGCACGTAGATGAAACGCTGCTCCGTGTCGAACGGATCGAACGTGACCTCCCACGTCGAGCCGGGGCCGTAGGTGAGCGGGGCCAGCACGGCCTCCTTCACGTAGGTGCCGTCCTTCTGGAAGACCTGGATCCGGTTGCTCGGGCGGTCGGTCACGTAGACGAGGTCGTCGTTCGAGATGGCGATGCCGTGCACCGGCGTCCGCCACGTGCGGCTGGGCGGGGCGTTCGGATCCCACGGGCCCGGGTCCTGGTCGACGGGCGGCTCACCGTAGGCGCCCCAGTGGCGACGGTAGGCCAGCGTCTCGGCATCGAACACGATCACACGGCGGTTGCCGTAGCCGTCGGCCACGTACAACTCGTTCGTCTCCGGATCGACCTCGAAGATGGCCGAGCGGTTCACGGAGTTGGTGTCGTTGCTGCCCGTGCTGACGCCGATGCCGCCGATGGTGCCGAGGTGGCGGCCGTCCTGAGTGAACTTCAGGATCTGGTGGTCGTCGACCCCGTTACCGGACACCCACACGTTGCCGTTGAAGTCGACGTGGATCCCGTGCTCGCTGTTGAACCACTCGTACCCCTGGCCACCTGCGCCCCAGCTGCGGACGACATTGCCCTCCGGGTCGAACTCGAGCACCGCGGGGGCGGTCACGCAGCACATCGCTTGCAGCGGATTGGATCCCCACGTGTTGTCACGCACGGTCGTCACGGGCGTCGCGCCGGCGTTGGTCGCCTGGACGGTCCAGGGACGGTGGATGATCCAGACATGGTCATTGGCCGGATCGATGGACAGCCCCGCCACCTGGCCGAGAATCCAGTTGTTCGGGAGCGGCTTCGGCCAGAACGGGTCGACCGCGAACTGGGCCACGCCCTCGGGGACGCCCGGCCCGGACGCGTCCGCAGGCATGCGCACCATGCTGCCTGCCCCACCGGAGGCCTCGGCACCGGGCTGGCAGGCGGTCAACACCGCGGTGAGCAGCAGTTTCGCAACTACACGCGTCCTCGGAGACGACACGGTCCCTCCTGGAATTTGCAGGGGGCCACGCAGAACCGCCGTGGCTTCAGGACGCTAATGGTACGCGCCGCTGCCCTGCGGCCGCCAGGGTGGGGACCTCGGACCGCTCAGCGAGGCGGGCGCCCCAGCAGGATTTCCTCGAAAAATGCGAGGACGCGCTCGTCGTCCGACTCCGCGAGCCAGAACATCGCGGTCTTGCGCGTCTCCGCCTCGCGGGCCGAGCGGGCGATCTCCATGAGCAACGGAATGCTCTGCTCCACCGGGCGCTGCGAAAGGGCGAAGATGGCCGACTCCCGCACGTCCTGGTCCTCCCGCTCGTCGGCCGCGACCGCCGCGATGCCCGCAGTGGCGGCGCCGGCGGCGTCCTGGCCAACCCAGAAGATGGCGCTCTTCCGCGCGTCGGGTTCGACGTCGCGGTCGCGCGCGAGCGAGAGCAGGTCGCGCCAGAGCTCGGGGACGTCGGCGAGCGCCGCCGCCAAGACAGCGTCTTCGAGCGGCGGTTGCGCGGGACCGCCTCGCGCGAGCGACAGCAGATGCGTCGCGGCGTCGGAGGCGGCGACCTCGCCGAGGTCAGCGGCTCCCGGTACACCCGGCTCGTCCAGCTCGAGCACCTCGACGTCACGCACGGCGCCCTGCCGGACCGTCAGCTCGACGGTCAAAGGCCCGGTCGTGCAGCGTCCCCTACCGCGACCGCGGCGCCACGAAACGGAGTTCTCCCCGTACCGAACACCGCGGTCACAGATCTCCGCGCCCGGCCGCAGCGCGTAACTCACGTGCAAGGCGCTGTCTCCGACCGCCGCCACGCGGGCGGCCAGTTCTTGGCCGGTGAGCCAGCCGGGCACGAGGGCGATCGCGGCGGCCGCGAAGCACGCGCCCCCCGCCCTCATCCGCGGATCAGCTGCAAGAGGAACTCGGGCACGCGAGGGTCGTTGCTCTGGCCGAGCCAGAAGATGGCGTTCTCGCGTAGCTCCTCGTCCTGCTCGGTGCGCGCGATCTCCATCATGAAGTCGACGGACTCCGCGTCGTTCTCCTGCGAGGCGACGAAGATGACCTGCTCCTTGAGCTCCTGCTCGTCGGCACCGAGCGAGGAGTAGAGCGAGCGCAGCTCGGTGAGGCCGAGCGCACCCGACTGCCCGGCCCAGAAGAGGGCGTTGTTGCGCACCTCCACCGACTCAGACGTGTCCAGGGCGCGCTCGACCAGCCAGCGAAGCGCCTCGGCGTCGTTCGACTGGGCAACACCGAAGAGGACGTTCTCCTTCAGCTCCTCGTCGTCGAGCCGGTCGAAGAGATCCATGAGGTAGCGCGCTCCGCCGGCACCAGGGGTCTGCCCGATCCAGAAGATGGCGTTCTCGCGTAGCTCGGTGGGCACGTCGGACCGCTCCGCCAGGTCGCGCAGGGCGCGCACGGCCCGCTCGCCTCCTTGCTGCGAGATGGCGAAGACGGCGTTCTCGCGCAGCTCGGGGTCCGTGCTCTCACGCAGGATGGCCTCGAGCGCGTCCATGGCCTCGTCGCTGCGCACCTGCGACAGCCAGAAGACCGCCTGCTCGCGGACCTCCGCGTCGGGATCGGGATTCCTGTGAGCCAGGTCGAGCAAGATCTCCACCGACTCTGCGTTCATGTGCTGGGACACCAGGAAAACGGCTTGGCGGCGCAGCTCCACCGAGCACTCGTCGCGGCTGCGGAGCACTTCCTGGAGAATGGGCACGGCGCGCTCGGCGTTCATGTTGAGCAGAGCCGAGAGGGCCGCGAGGCGTGCTTCCTGATTGGGGCAGGTCGCCTGGGCTCGCGGGGCGCTCGACGAAACAGGACGCGCCGGCGACACCGGAGACGCCGGGCTCGGCGCCGGCGAGGGACTCGGCGCTGACGTGGGACTCGGCGCTGGGGCTGGACTCGGCGGCGTGGGGTTGGCCTGCCGGATGACGTTCCTCGCCGCACGCGCGTCACCGCGCTGAGCCAACTGCGATTCGATGCGCACGCGGAGCGCGTCGGCGTCGGCGCGGGTCGCCGCCTCCGGGAAGCGCTGGAGCTGCTCGTCGAGCAGGCTCACGGCTCTCGTCAACTGCGTGCGCTCTCCGAGTCTGTTCAGCGCGAACGCCTCGAAGTAGAACGAGTCGGGCACGTACCCTGACTGGGGGCGTGTGCGGCGCAGCGCCGCGAACCCGTCCGCGGCGGCCTGATAACGCCCCTCGTTGAGTGCTTGCCGTGCCGCGGCGTACTCGCGTGCCGCCGGATCCTCCTGGAGCCACGGCGCGGGGGCGGTCACCCTCACGGACGGCTCGGCCGTCACCGCGATCGGCGCCGACTGCGCGGCCGCCGCCGCCTCTGCGGCGAGCGCGACCCCGAGGGCCGCCATCCACATCCCGTTCTTCGTAAAGCGCATCGTCGTCATCCTCCCTCATCGCGTCTCCGAGCGCCTCGCGCAGCTTCGACCGCGCGCGGAAGAGCCGCGCTTTCGACGTGCCCTGCGCGATGCCGAGGGCATCCGCGATCTCGTCGTGGTTGTAGCCCTCCAGGTCGTGCATCAGGAACACCGTCCTGTAGATCTCGGAGAGGCCGTCGAGCGCGCGGTGCAGGCGATCCCTGACGTCGGGCTCCATGCGGCGGGCGGCCCGTGAGACGGTGGCCGCCTCCTCCAGCGGGGACTCCCGCTTGCGGTGGCGGTCGACGCGCCGAAGGCCGTTGAGGCTCACCGACACGGCGATCGAGTGGAGCCAGGTCGAGAACGCCGAGTCCCCGCGGAACCCGTCGAGGCGCTCCCAGGCCCGCACGAAAGTGTCTTGCGTGAAGTCCCGAGCCAGCTCGTCGTCCCCGGCCATGCGGGTGGCAAGTCTATAGATGCGGTCGACGTGCATATCGTAGAGCGCACGGAACGCGTCCGTGTCTCCTCCTTTGGCCCTCTCTACCAGCTCTAGATCACTCAACGAGGGCTCGTGGTGGTCGTTCGGATTTCCTGGCATTAGGTGGGACACGACCCGTTCGGGAACGGTTGCAAGGATGCTGGCAGGGTCCGGCGGCCGTTCCCCGAGGACAGTAGATTCGTCGGACCCAGCCGGTGCCCCCGCGCACGGCTCGGCCGCCCTGTGACAAGGAGTAGACCGTGAAGCGACTCGACCAATCGATGCTCGTCGCCGCCCTGGTGATGGCCGCAGCCGCGACATTCCCGCTCGCCACCCACGCCCAAACTAGCTCGGCCGGCTGGGGAACGGGTGCCGTCGCCATCGATGCCGTCGACCCCGGCCGCCCCTGGGGCTGGGCGGTGCGCGAGTTCATGGACGAGCCGACGCGGCCGCTCTTCAACCGCGCCAAGCAGAAGCTGCTCAACGGACAGCAGATCTTCAGCCACACCATCGCTGCCTTCGACATCCAGCGGTACTGCGAGGAGGCGCCCCATTACGACTTCACCTGGTTCGAGATGCAGCACAGCACGATGCGCTTCGACCAGGTGGAGGCGATGCTTGCGGCGTGCCCGAATGTCGGGGCCACGCCGATCTTACGCTTACCCGATGCCCTCGAGGGGAACGTTCAGAAGGCCATGGACATGGGGATGCTGGGGATCATCGTGCCGACCGTGGACGACGCGCTCGAGGCGAGAGAAGCCGCTCGCTACTCCCGCTTCCCGCCGACGGCGCGCAGAAGCACCGGAGGGGGTCAGGGGACCGGGATTTGGACGCCGTTCGTGCCTGCAGGGTCGAACTTCCGCCAGTCGGCCAACGACAACATGCTGGTCATCGTCATGATCGAGACGCCCGAGGGCGTGGACAACGCGCTCGAGATCGCCTCGGTACCGGGCGTCGACGTGGTGCTGCTCGGGAACGCCGACCTGGCCAGCTTCTCGGGGTTTGCGCCGGACAGCCGCGAGTATCACGACCTGCAGATCCGCACGCGGAACGCCGTCTACCAGGCAGGCAAGTTCTGGGCGAACGCGGCGTTCGGGAATGCGACGGGAAACCCGCTCAGCGCCGACTCTCGCGCGCACCAGAACGGTCCCGCCAACGACGGTTGGGTGCGCCCGGGCGGGAGGGGCGGCGGAGGCGGGGACTGACCTCCCGAACGTGCCCACGCACTACGCCACGCCGAGAGGTCGATTGTAACAGCCCCGGACGACGGCTGTGGGTGCCTAGGCGCGGAGTCCGGCGCCGCGGACTCGGGCCGGTCGACTTACGCCCCGGCTTTCCGCCTCGCCCGCACCGCATCGGCCAGCCGGTCGAGCACCGGGGCCGTGCGCTCCCACCCCAGGCAGGCATCCGTGATGCTCTGCCCGCGCACGAGCTTCTCGCGGGGCGAGCCCTCGTCGTGCTTCTGAGCGCCGTCCACAAGAAAGCTCTCGAGCATCACGCCGAAGATCGCGCCGCTCCCCCCGCCGATCTGCTTGGCGAGGTCCTCGGCGACGACCAGCTGCTTGAGGTGGTCCTTGCCGCTGTTGGCGTGGCTGCAGTCCACCATGAGCCGTGGGGCCAGATGATGTCGCCGGAGTAGCGTCACCACTTCGGCTACCTGATCGGCGGAGTAGTTGGGACCATGGCGTCCGCCCCGAAGGATGACGTGGCAGTCGGCGTTGCCCTTCGTCGCGACGATCGCGGCGACGCCCTGCTTGGTGACCGACAGGAAGTGATGCGGGTTCTTGGCGGACAAGATGCCGTCGACCGCGACCCCGACGCTGCCTTCGGTGCCGTTCTTGAACCCGACGGGCATGGAGAGGCCGGACGCCAGCTCGCGGTGCACCTGGCTCTCCGCCGTGCGCGCGCCGATGGCGCCCCACGACACCAAGTCCGCATAGAACTGGGGCGTGATCGGATCGAGGAACTCGGTTCCGGCCGGAAGCCCGAGATCGACTACGTCCAGCAAGAATCGACGGGACGCTCGCAGCCCCTGATTGATGGCGAAGCTGCCGTCGAGGCTGGGGTCGTTGATGAGCCCCTTCCATCCGACGGTCGTACGCGGCTTCTCGAAATAGACCCGCATCACGATCTGGAGCGTGTCGGCATGCTCGGCCCGCTTCGCAGCCAGAAGGCGCGCGTACTCCAGCCCCGCGTCCGGGTCGTGGATGGAGCACGGACCAACGACGACCAGAAGCCTGTCGCTCTTCCCCCACAGCTCGGCAGCGATCTCCTCGCGCGCCTGTGCCACCGTCGCAGAGGCGGCCTCCGTGATCGGCAGGTCCTCCATGAGGATCGCGGGCGAGATGAGAGGCCGGAGATCCTGGATGCGGAGGTCGTCGGTGCGGCGGAACATCAGCTTTCGTTCTCGGACTTGCGGGAGGGCGCTGCGGTCAGAACCAGGCGGGAGGTGCGCTGGCGTGGGGGAGGGAATGTACGTTCCCGAGCGCCGGGGAGAAGCTTCTTGGTACCGGGGCGCCTATCCCTTCGCCGAGGTGCTCCCTCCCGACCGCAGCTGCACCGTCTCACCGTGCCGCGGCACATGCAGGAGCCCTTCGTCCAGCCCCCGCGCCTCCCACGCTGCGCGCAGACGTACCGGCGGCTCGAGTGGGTCCTCGAACGTCAGACGGAACGTGCCCCAGTGGCTCGGCAGAAACGCGCCGGAGCGGCCCAGGTCCTCGTAGGCCGTTACGGCCTCCTCGGGGTTCATGTGCGAGGCGCTCATGAACCAACGAGGGTCGTATGCGCCGATCGGGAGGACGCAGGCGTCGAACGGTCCGAGTCGCGCGTAGATCTCTTTGAAATGCGATGCGTACGCCGAGTCGGCGCCCCAGTACAAGCGCGGTCCCGCCGCCCCGAGTGACGTGACCGCCCACGAGCACCATAGACGCTGATTCGTGCTCCAGGGAGTGCGCCGCGTCCAGTGGCGTGCAGGCGTCGCCACCAATCGATAGCCCTGGGGCAGGTCGCACCCTTCCCACCAATCGAGTTCGGCCACGTTCCTGACGTCGAGCGACGCGAACCACCGCTTGTAGCCGAGGGGTGTGAACCAGGGCAGGTCGGCGCCGAAGCGCTCGCGCAGGCGCAGCACCGTGGGTCGATCGGGATGGTCGTAGTGATCGTGTGAGAGCAGCACGGCGTCGACGTGCGGAAGCGCCTCCAGACCCGGTGCGGCCGCTACGAAGCGTGCCCTCCCGACCGAGGCTACAGGCGACGCTCGCGGCGACCACATGGGATCGGTGAGGAGGTTGAGTCCCGGTAGCTGGACGAAATGCGTCGCATGACCGACCCAGGTGATCCGCGTCTCGGCGTCGTCGCACCGCGGGTGCGCCATGTCCGCCGTCGCCACCGGAAGCGCGTCTGGCTGCGGATCGGGCGGGATCGACTTCGTGAGCCACTCCCAGGCGACCTTCCTGAACTCACCCCGGATGCGATCGTCGTCCGCGGCCTCGGGCCACGGATTGCGGAAGCGTCCGCCGGGGAGGTGGTGGGTGGGGCGGGGGCGCTCCCTAGCCAACGACCGCGTTCCGCCCCTTGGCCTTGGCGCCGCACAGGTTCTGGTCGCAGCGGCGCAGCCATTCCTCCCAGTCCCGGTTGCCCGAGTAGGAGGCGACGCCGATGCTCACCGTGATCGACCGTCCGGGAATCAGGGGCTTCGCTGCCACCGTCTGCCGGAGGTCTTCTGCGACCTGCCTGCCGTGCTCCTGGTCGGTCCCGTACAGGAAGGCGAGGAATTCCTCACCGCCGAGCCGGAACGCCTTGTCGCTCCTGCGTATGCGGGTGCGCAAGATGTCCGCTACGCCGCGTAGCGCAGCATCCCCAGCCTGATGCCCGTGCCCGTCGTTGATCTACTTGAACCAGTCCAGGTCGAGCGCGAGGAGAGTCATGGGGAGACCGGTGCGGCGCGCCTGCTCCATCGCTTGCTCCAGCGTCGACTCGAGCAAAGCGCGGTTGTGCAGCCCGGTGAGGGCGTCGCTGAACGCGCGCACCTCCAGCGCCTGCTGTTGTTGGCTCATGACCCGCACGAAGATCGCGGCCATGACGCTCACGCCGAGCAGGGTGGCCGCCACCCTGACAGCGACCGGAGTCTCCACCACCGTCCACGCCAGCGGCACCTCGATCGCGTACAGGAGCGCGTTGGACAGCCACGCCAGCTTCTCGGGCAACATGAAGTAGAAGATCAGGATCGCCGGAAAGCACCAGAGCGCGCCGATGACCCCCAGCTCCCAGATCGAGACGCCCAAGAATAGGAGCATGGGCGGCGTGAGTCCCGCGAAGGTGACCCAGGGGTGGTAGTACCCCTTCCGCCCGAGCCAGGCGAGCGCCGCGAGGGTGAGCACGATCACGCCCGTGCCCAGAGCGAGCAGCATCCGTTCCTGCCGGACGTGGTTGACCGCGAACGGCGCGAGCAGCAGTACGCCGACCAGCGCCACGCCGAGCGTGGACTTCGCGCGGAAATCGGTGTTCAAGGGGGGCCTACGAGGGGGGGGGAAATGTGATTGTGGCGCGGCGGGGGTGGCGGCGGCAAGGTGACGCCCGCGCCCAGCCCGTCCCAGCGCGGGGCGACCTTCGCGGGTCCATGTTGGCGTTGCTCGCTCCCGACCCGAGCCCTCTGGCCATGCCTCCACGACGTCGTCGACCGCTTGCCCTCCTATTCTGTTTGGGGGCGCTGCTCGGCCTGTCCTCCCCGGGCCAGGTCGGGGCCCAAGTTCGTCCGGAAGGCCCCGCTGCCGGCCGCGCCGCCGGCGCGGGCCGCGAGGCGCGGCA
>Ga0194132_10000429_pt1 | contig 86335 bp, 87 predicted proteins | sample TA2KigOf80mmetaG_FD_148612 | JGI IMG/M metagenome (GOLD analysis project Ga0194132, IMG submission 148612) | Freshwater microbial communities from Lake Tanganyika, Tanzania - TA2015054 Kigoma Offshore 80m | ecosystem: Environmental > Aquatic > Freshwater > Lake | place: Tanzania: Lake... | reverse complement strand
CCGGCCCTGGCGAACTGTCTGGCAAGGCTTTCCACCTCTGCCTGGTTGAGCTTGCAGCCAAGGTGCGTGATGGCGATGGTGCGCGGCATGGCGTGGTGATCCCTTATGGCCGCAGGCCCGTCTGGTAGAGCGCGCCGATAAGCCGGCCGGGCCCAACGTTCCTTCTCATGATGACGATGCCCGTCTCCGAAGATGCATCATAGCCGCATGCCCCGGGGCCTTGCGGCGCAAGGTCAGAGGCGGTCACCCTGGCGCGGATGGTGAGCCTGCCTTCGCCGTCTCGTGCCAGCATCGGCGGGTTCAGGGAGGCGACTTCCACTGCCACGCAACCTGTATGCGCCTCTAACCGCTCGCCCTCCATGCTTGGCGAGAAAATGGCGAGCAGTCTCCCGTCGCGGGCATGGGCAAGGTCTGTTTGGAACAGGCTCTTTCCGCCAAGCTCCTTTGCATCCTGCGCATTGCTCAACTTGCCGAGGTAGCTCCACTTCCAAGATGACACCGGCCCCTCCGGCTGTGTGGCGAAGAGCGCAACGAACTCCTGGTCGTAGAGTTCCCCTTGCGGGCTGAAGAGCATGCACTGCGCCGCCAGGAAGAGCCGGTCGTTCGTAAAGAGGATGCCGGGGTCGCTCCAGGTGCATCCGTTCACCTCACGCGCCAGGCCCGAAAGGCTCGTATCCGCCTGCCATTCCTTCGGCGTGAGCGCTCCGCCAAGGATGCCTTCGTGCGCGTCACCCAGACTTAACGGCGAGGCGGCCTGAGCTACTCGGAGATGGAACGTCCCGATCTTGAACCCGCTCCCGGGCCGTGTGAAGTATCGGAGCCGCGCGGAATACCAAACGACCCCGTTCGCTGTCTGGCGCGGGTAGAGCGAGACAGCCTCGTGGTTCGAATAGCCGGCTTCGCCCGTTGTCGGATCGCGTTCCGCCTGCGATCTCCACAGTGCCCGGTCAAAAAGCCACGTTCTGCCCCCGTCGTCGCTGTGCGCCAGGTGCGAGTCCACCGTCACCGTTGCCACCGCGCCTGTGCCGCTGATGTGCGGCCATGAATAGGCCATCCATATGCGTCCGGTCTGCGGATCGCGCCTCAGAGAAGGGTCGGCGAAGCCGCGCGCAGGGCTGGGCCGTCCATCGGGGAGGCGCGCCGGCGCATCGCCCTGGATGAAGAGTTCTCGACACGATGGATTTGCCGCCGTGCAGTCTATGGAGGCTATACCGGGCGCGAGCGTAGGGGCGATTGTTTCAGGCGAAGGCGTCACTCGTGGCGATTCGGTGGCCGTCGGCAAAGCGGTTGCCGTCGGGCCTATCGCGGCTTTATCGCCCTTTGAGGTGCACGCCGAGACGGTAAGAATCGCCGTGAGGCCGATGGCTGTAGCCGATTGACGTAAGGTCAGTCTCGTTGGCATGCTCTTCAGTTAACCACACCTGGCCGGAAAGAGTATACGGGTCGCTCTCTTTCTTGGTCCCCTTTCCTTGCGCCTGGTATACTTGACTCTCGTTTCCCCCACAGGCTACCTCATGACCACCAAAACCAAGTTCGAATACGAGGCTGTCATCGGCCTGGAAGTCCACGCCCAGGTGCTCACCAAGAGCAAGATGTTCTGCGCCTGCGCCGCCGATTACCAGTCCGCCGGGCCGAACACTCGCGTCTGCCCCGTCTGCATGGGCATGCCGGGCGTTTTGCCCGTCATGAACAAGGTCGCCGTGGAGGCCACTATTCTCACAGGGCTGGCACTCAATTGCACCATCAATGAGCGCGCCAAGTTCGACCGCAAGAACTACCCCTACCCTGACCTGGTCAAAGGCTACCAGATCTCGGAGTACGATCAGCCCATCGCCAGCAACGGCTGGATCGATGTGGAGGCGGACGGGCAGAAGCGGCGCATCCGCGTCACCCGCGTCCATCTGGAAGAGGATACGGCCAAGCTTACCCACAAGATTGATCCATCGGGCGAGACCTACAGCCTTGTTGACCTCAACCGCTCCGGAACGCCTCTCATGGAGATCGTCGGCGAGCCCGATATCCGATCGGCGGAAGAGGCCCGCCAATATCTCACCAAGCTCCGCTCCATCCTCCAGTACCTTGGCGTCAGCACCGGCAACATGGAGGAGGGCAGCTTCCGCTGTGATGCCAACGTCAGCATCCGCCCCAAAGGCTCCACCAAGCTTCCCGACCACAAGGTGGAAGTGAAGAACATGAACAGCTTCCGCGCCGTCTATCGCGCCCTTCTCTTTGAGGTGGAGCGCCAGGCGCAGGTCCTCGATTCCGGCGGGCGCGTCGTTCGCGAGACCCGCGGCTGGAATGAAGCCAAGGGCGCAACCCTCAGCCAGCGCAGCAAGGAGCGGGCGCACGATTACCGCTACTTCCCGGAGCCTGATCTCCCGCCTCTGCACCTCGATCGCGAGTGGGTCTCCCTCATCAAGGCTCGCATGCCCGAGCTTCCCGATGCCCGTCGCGAGCGCTACATGACGGAGTACGCCCTATCCGACTACGATGCGCGACTCCTCACCAACAGCAAGGCTATGGCCGATTTCTTCGAGACCACGGTGAAGCTCAAGCCCGGCGCCGATGCGAAGGCCCGCGCCAAGGCCGTCGCCAACTGGGTCCTGGGTGAGATGTCCCGACTCCTGAACGCCGAGAATATCGAGATCGAAGACCCTAAGGTCAAGATGCGCCCGGAGCACGTCTCGGAGGTCGTCGAGCTTGTGGAATCCAGGACCATTAACCAGGTCGTCGCCAAGGAAGTCTTTGAGGCCGCCTTCAAAACAGGCAAAGGCCCTGCCCATCTGGTCAAGGAACAGGGCAAGACCCAGATCTCCAGCGCCGATGAGATGACCCCTCTCATCGAACAGGCCGTCGCGGCCAATCCCCAGGCCGTCAAGGACTACATGAGCGGCAAGGAGACGGCGGTGAAGTTCCTGGTAGGCCAGGTCATGAAATCTTCCAAGGGCCGGGCCAATCCCAATGTGGTGCAGGACCTCCTGAAAGAGCGCCTGGACAAGATGAAACCCACCTAATCGGCTATAATGAATAGGTTGTCATGCAAACCGCCTTCAACTACATCTCGATCATCCTCTCCATCGTCCTCGTCATCCTCTTCATCCTTCAGGTGAAGGGCACGGGCGGCGGCTTCTTCGGCGGCGGTAGCGGCGGTGCCTATCGCACCAGGAGAGGCTTCGAGCAGACTCTCTTTCGCGCGACGATCCTTCTTGTCGTCGTTTTCCTGGTTGTCTCCATCGTCAGCGCGCGCATCTTCTAGCCAGGTCGGCCATGGCGCCGATCATCACCCTCACCACGGACTTCGGCCTCTCGGACCCCTACGTCGCCTCCGTTAAGGGCGTCATCCTCTCCATCAACCCGCGCGCTCGTCTGGTGGACATCTCCCACCAGGTGCCGCCGCAAGATATCCTCCACGGCGCCTTCCTCCTTTCCACCGCCTGGCGCTCCTTCCCCAAGGGCACGCTGCACCTCGCCGTCGTGGACCCGGGCGTCGGCACCAAGCGAAAGGCCGTCGCCGTCTCCTTCAAGGGGCACAGCTTCCTTGCGCCGGATAACGGTCTCCTGTCGCTCGTGTTGGGCGGCGGCGCATCGTCAACTCTCCCATCGCAAGCCCGCGCTTACGCCATCACGAACCCTCGCTATCGCCTCAAGCGCGTCAGCAGCACATTCCACGGCCGCGATATCTTCGCTCCAGCCGCCGCGCACCTCTCACGCGGCCTGCCCATCCGGCGCTTGGGGCCATCTCTGAAGCGCCTCGTCACCTTGGATGTCGCCTTTCCGGTTCGAGAAAGGGACGGCTCCCTTCGCGGAGCCGTACTGCACGTGGACGCCTTCGGTAACCTAGTGACAAATATCAGGATAGGATGCAAAAGGCGACATAACGGTGGAGGTTGCCGGAAAGAGCATCCCAAAGCTCAGTGAGACGTTTGCTGACGCCGTCGGCCTGCTTGCCCTCTGGGGCAGCAGCGACTACTTGGAGATCGCCGTTCGCAATGGCAATGCCGCCGCACTGCTGGGCGTGAAACGTGGCGATCCGGCCCTGGTGCGGCCCAAGCGCTAGGCTAGATGCCCAGGTTCTTCTTCAGGTCCCGCTGGAGCTCCGTCACCCAGGAGTGCAGTTCCCTATGCTCCCCGGGTAGGTCATGCACGAAGTGGAAGTCAAACCCCGCCTGCTTCGCGAAATACTTGTCCATCTCACCGTCGCCGATGTGCAGGTACTTCTCCGCCGGGAACTTCGCCTTCACTTCATCCAATCGGTGCTTCAGGGAGACGAAGTCTACCTCGATATTATGCTCTTTCCAGAGCTGGATCTGGTTGCTGATGGGCCTATCGGAGGCGCTTCCCACCACGTAACCCAGTTCCTTTGCCCTGCGAACGATCTCGAGGGTGATTCTGCCTGGGGGCTCGCCGAAAACCATTGTCCCGTCTATGTCAAAGCTGATGAGTTGCAGAGGAGATTCCTTTGAAGAGAGCAGAGATATTCTCACACGGGCTTTCCGGCGCGTCAACTCAAAATGCGTAATTTTCCCCGGGAAAGAAAGGAGGCGTTCCGATCTGATATCGGAATGCCTCCAAAAGAGCGTGACTTGGACTGAACGCCCGCTAGGGGCCTCGTCTATCTGCCGCCGGCGGCGAGGTAGCGCTTATGGCCTGCAGGCCGCCCAGGCCGTCTGGCCGTAGGAACTTCCTGCATCAGCGTCGCCAGCATCCCGGCGTTCGCCTGCTCCTTGCTATAGCCGCACTGAGCGCAGGAGGCATACTTCCCGAACCGGTCTTCCTCCTCATACAGGTCACCCTTGCACTTCGGACAGCCCTTTAAGTACATCATGGCTTTGCTCCGTTCCTTCGTTCACCCGGACGGTCCCCTTTCCGTCCGCCCACAGGATGCACCGGGGTGGTTGAAGTTGCATCCCTCAAAATAGTGAACGTAGAAACTAAGCAAAAGGTTAGCCTTGTATTAGGCGAATTGCGTCACAGAACGGTAACAGAAGAGTTACAGATTGGATTACTTGGTTAGAAAAGCGTGAGAGTAAGCCGTCTGGGTGATACCTAAGGAGACCTGAAAGCCGAATCAGGAATGCCTGAGGCAGCTATCGCGCCTTCCGCCACTTGGTCCCTTCGGGGCCGTCTTCCAGCGCGATCCCCAGCTCTCCCAGGCGGATCCGTATCCGGTCGGCAAGCTGGAAATGCTTCGCCTTCCTCAGCGCCGCCCGCCGCGCGATAAGGTGGTCCATCACCTGGGCCAACGCCGTCGGTTTTGCGCTTGGCGGCTCTCCCACCTCGTCAATCAGCGCCAGGAGCGGTGTCAGGTCCATTGCCTCGTGACTTGCCGCCTCTTTCAGCGTCAGGCCCAGCACTCCGGCCAAGGCCCTCAGTGTCACCTGGGCCTTCTGGATTCCTCGCGCCTCTTCTGCCCCTCGGTTGATCTCCCGCGCCAGGTCGAACAGCGCCGCGATCGCCTGCGCCGTGTTGAAATCGTCGTCCATCGCCTCTTCAAAACGCTTGTTGAACGGCGCCGCATCCACCGGGTCGCCTGTCCCTTTGGACGTGGCTCCCGCCGCGATGCGTAGGCGCTCCGCGCCCCGGTCCGCCGCCTGCACCGATTCCTCGCTGAACTTCAGCGGGGAGCGGTAGTGCGAGCCGAGGACAAAGAGCCGCATCGCGTCCGCGGAATGCCGCTCCAGCGCCTCTTTGATCGTCACCAGGTTCCCCAGCGATTTGCTCATCTTCTCTTCGCCAAGCTGCAGGAGGCCGTTGTGCAGCCAGAACCGCGCGAAGGGCTGCTTCCCCGTGAACGATTCGCTCTGCGCGATCTCGTTCTCATGATGCGGGAAGATCAGGTCCGCCCCGCCCCCGTGGATGTCCAGCGTCTCTCCAAGGTGCCGGAGGGACATGGCCGAGCACTCGATGTGCCACCCCGGCCTGCCGGGGCCCCAGGGGCTGGCCCACTCCGGCTCCCCCGGCTTCGCCGCCTTCCACAGGGCGAAGTCCATCGGGTGCTCCTTCTGCACCCCGGGCTCCACCCGCGCCCCCGCCACCATGCTGTCCAGCGTGCGGTGGCTCAGCTTCCCGTAGTCGTCGTCCTTCGTCACGCGGAAATAGACGTCGTTGTTGCCGGCTACGTATGCATACCCCTTCGCGATGAGCCCCTGGATCACCTCGATGATCTTCGGCAGCTCCTGGGTGGCGCGCGGATAGACCGTCGCCCGCTTGATGTTCAGCGCGTCCATCTCCCGGAAGAACTCGGCGATGTGCCGCTCAGCCAGCTCCGTGGCCGGGATGCCCAGGCGGTTCGCCCGGTCAATGATCTTATCGTCTATATCCGTGAAGTTCTGGACGTAGCGCACCGTGTAGCCCTTGTGCTCCAGGTAGCGCCGGATCATGTCGAAGTTCATGGCGCTCATGGCGTGGCCCACGTGCGCCGCCGAATAAGGCGTGACGCCGCACACATACATCTTGACCGTCTTGCCGTCGGCGGGCGCGAACTCTTCCTTCTTGCCCGTCAGCGTGCTGGAGATCTTCATGAGGTGGCTTGTTCGATGAGCGCCACGGCCTGTGCCGCGATGCCTTCGCTCCGGCCTTCAAACCCAAGGCCGTTGGTGGATTTCGATTTGATGCCGAGCCTGGCCGGCTCGATGCCCAGGGCTGCGCTCAGGCGCTTGCGCATCTCTGGCACGTGCGGGCTCATCCTGGGGTGCTGGGCGATGATTGTAACATCCACATTTCCGATGCGCCAACGCGCCTCCGCCAGCTTTTTCGCCGTGAACTCCACGAAAGTCAGGCTCGGCGCATCCTTGTAGCGCGCGTCGCTCGGCGGGAAGAACGTGCCGATGTCCCCCAGGCCCGCCGCCCCCAGCAGCGCATCCACGATGGCGTGGCACACCACGTCGGAATCGCTGTGGCCCTCCAACCCCTTCTCATGGGGGATGTGGACGCCGCCCAGCATCAGCCGTCTGCCGGGGACCAGCGGGTGTGCGTCGTATCCTGTGCCCACGCGGAAGCTCGTCATCCCTGCCCCTTTTTCCTCAGAAGCACTTCGGCTACCGTTATATCCTCCGGCGTCGTGACCTTGATATTTTCGTAAGAAGCCATAAAGACCTTCACCGTCTCTCCCATCCGCTCCACCAGCATCGCGTCGTCCGTCGCGTCTGCCGTGATTTCGGAATACGCCTTCACAAGCATGTCGTACCGAAACACCTGGGGCGTCTGTACCTGCCACAGGCCTTCTCGCGGCGGCGTGGCCGTGATCTCCTGGTCGGCGTTCACCTGCTTGATCGTATCCTTCGCAGGCACCGCCGCGATGGCCGCCCCCGTCGCCTTCGCCGCCTCCAGCCCCCGTGCGATGATGGCTCCGGTCACACAGGGCCGCGCCCCATCGTGGATCATCACATAGTCGCACTGCCTTAGGGCAAAAAGGCCTGCCTTCACGGAATCCTGCCGTCGTGCGCCCCCGCTCACGATGGCCGTCACCTTGCGCCAGCCCGCCTTCCGCGCCAGCGCCTCGCCCATGGGCACAAGGTCTGCCCGCATCACGATGACGATCTCATGGACCAGTGCCGAAGCCTCAAAGGTCTCCACGGAATGCGCGAGGATCGGTTTGCCCAACACCGGCGTCAGGATCTTGTCTATGCCCTGCATCCGGCGGCTTTCCCCGGCGGCGGCGATCACCACGCCCAATTGGGGCGCGCGTGCCGATGAGGAGCCTGCGGCGGAAGGCGGCGGCATGCGGGGCGGTTACCCCTTGAGCTGCGCGAAGACGATGCGTCCGGCGTTCGTCTGCAGCACCCGCGTCACGGAAACGTCCGTCTCTTCCCCGATGAGCCGCTTCCCGTTCTCGATGACTACCATCGTGCCGTCGTCCAGGAAGCCTACGCCTTGGCCCGCCTCTTTCCCCTCTTGCACGATCTGGATGCGCATCTCTTCCCCGGGTTGCAGGATGGGGCGGAGCGCGTGCGCAAGGTCGTTCATGTCCAGGACCTTCACCCCTTGGATGGAGGCCACTCGGTTCAGGTTGAAGTCCGTCGTGAGCAGCGCGGCGCGCATCTCCCGGGCCAGCGCCACCAGCTTGCCGTCCACATCCGTTCCCTGCGTGATCGTGTCCGGGAACATCATCGGCACCTTGTCCTCGCGTCCCAGCTTATTCAGTATCTCCAGGCCTCTGCGTCCCCTGGCACGCCGCATGGCGTCCCGGGAGTCCGCGATCTGCTGCAACTCTTCCAGCACGAACTTCGGCACTACCAGCGTATCGTGGATAAACCCCGTCTGGACGATGTCCGCGATGCGCCCGTCAATGATCGCGCTCGTGTCCAGGATGATCTTGTTCGGGCCTGTTCCGCCGTCCGTCGTGATGCGCAGGAAATTCATCAGGTCCCGTTCCCGTGAAACGAACGTCAGCGTCATGACGATGATGACAAAGACTGAGGCGACCAGCGGCGCGAAATCGCCCAGGTCCCTGGGCAGGTAGGAAAGGGGGATCGTTATCAGCGCTGCTACCATCAGGCCCACAAAAAGCCCGATGCCCCCGGCGATGAGAGTGCTGAGCGGTAGCCCCTCTACTTTCTGAATGATGGCCGCATGGATGGCTCTAAACAGCAGCAGCGGGGCAAAGTAGCCCAAAATGAACCCGCCAGCTGTGAACGGAGGGCCCCATAGGAGGATATCTTGGGAGGCCGCGTCCGCGGCCGATGCGCCGATGAGCCACCCGGCTCCGCCCAGGGCCATGGCGCACGCCGCCCTGAGATAGCGGAACCCGCTGCTCTGGTATCGCTTCTCTTTCGGAGGCGGCGCGGCAGGCTCACTCTTCACGGGCGCAGTTGTCATCGCCGATGCCGCTCCTTCTGGAGCATCTACTGCTCGCTGAACCGGGGGCGCGCTCACCCAAAATCATACTACACACTAGAGTGAACGTACACTCGAGCCGAATGATAGCTTACCATAACCCAAAACGACGAGTCAAAAGAGGAAAGCGGGAACCACGATTCACGAATCACGTGATGAGGTTCTTCACCCAGCCCGCCCCAACGGCCCCCGCATAGGCGATGCCGATATTCTTGATCGTCTTGCCCACCCACGCCAATAGGAGGAAGTTCCTCAACGGGTAGCGGAGCGTCCCAACCGCGATGCCCAGGAGATCGAAGATGGGATTGGGAATGATGGAGAAGAACAGGATCACGGGCCAGCCCTTTGCTCGCACCCATCGCTCGATCGGCCGGTAGAAGCGTGATTTCTGCGCCACATCGCTCCCGCTATACCCCAGTGCATACCCCGTGATCTCGCCGATCGCCTCCGCCACCCCCGCGATGAGCCCCACGAACACCGGGTTCAGGTAGTCCCCGCCCAAAAAGACCGCCGCCGTGCTGGGCAGCGGGATCACTAACCCCCCGGAGCCGACGAGCGATGTCACGAAGATGGCCGGGTAGCCCAGCGTCTTCACCGTCTCTTCGATGTCCGTGAACCGGTCGCGGAAGACCAGCGCCATCGTGATGATGACGAGGACTAGAAAGAGGATAAGCAGCCGCACCTGCTTTCCCGTGATGGGGAGCGGATGCGGCGGTGGTTCGGCTCTCTTACCGTCGGCGGGCGAAGGTGGCGTGTCCACTGGTGGCTCGGCTGTCCATTATGCGCCTACCGCGCCGTGGAAAGAAAGTCCAGCAGCGCCCCGTTGAACGCCTCCGCCTGCTCCAGGTGCGGCCAGTGCCCGCACTCTTCGAATATCTTCAGCCGCGCCGCTTGCGCCAGCTTCGCCGCCCGCTCCCCGTGCGCGACCGGCGCCACCGGGTCCTGCCTGCCCCACGCCACAAACAGCGGCATCTTCAGCTCCGCGATTCGGATATCCCGTCGCACGCTCTTCTTCTGCCCCTGAATGGTTACCCCCGCGCGCAGCATCCTCAGGATGCCGCCCACCGCTCCCGGCCGCCTGCGGAAGGCCAGCATCTCATGTACCGCCGCCTCCTCGATCGCCGATGGGTTGTGCACCAGCGTCCGCAGCAGCTTCCGCACGGAGGACTCATTCGGCCTGTGCCCGTACTCGCCGAGGAGCGGCAGGCTCCCCAAGCGCAAGAAACCCGCGATCTCCTTGCCCAGCCCCACGCTTCCCACCAGCGTCAGCGTGCGCACGCGCCCCGGCTGCGCCAGCGCCGTCTCCAGCGCGATCGCCCCGCCCAGCGAATTCCCCACCAGGTGGACGCGCTCCAACTGGAGCGCGTCCATAAAGGCGACGACGAAGCGTGACGCATCCTCCAGCCGGTACGGGAACCACACCAGGTCCGATCTCCCGTGCCCCGGCAGGTCCATCGTGATCGCCCGGTGCCGCTCCCCGACGACCGAGACGTTCTTCCGCCAGTTGAACGCCGAATTCCCAAGGCCGTGGAGAAAGATCACCGGCTCGCCTTCGCCCGCCTCCCAATAGTGGACGGTATGCCCCTCTATCTGGATTGTGCGCTCTGCTGCTGCGATTGCGTCCGGCGGCATGCCCGCTATTATCGCGGCGCACTCTCCCAAACAAAAGGGCCTCCGGTCTGCACCGGAGGCCCCAAATCGCTCTATCCCTCTCCTGCTCCTTGTACCTTGAACCTTCTTCTTATCTTCCCGCCGTCACAGGCCGCTTCATGCTGAACTCCAGGCGGCCATCCTTCAGGTCCACCAGCACATGCTCGCCGTCCTTGAACTCGCCCGCCAGCACCCGCTTCGCCAGCGGGTTCTCCACATGCCGCTGGATCGCCCGGCGCAGCGGCCGCGCGCCGTACACCTGGTCGAAGCCCTGCTCCACCAGCCAGTCCTTGGCCGCCTGCGTCAGCTCGATCTCCAGCCTCCGCTCCTCCAACCGCTTGCGCACGTCCTTTAGCAGCAGGTCTATGATCCGCCCGATCTCCTCCTTCGTCAGCGGGTCAAAGATGATGATCTCGTCAATGCGGTTCAACAGCTCCGGGCGGAACGTCCGCTTCAGCGCATCCTCGATATTCTTCCGCATCCTATCGCGGCTCGATTCCTTCGCCGCAGCCGTCGGCTGGAAGGCGAACGTCTGCTTCCCCGCCTCGCCTGTGCCTAGGTTGCTCGTCATGATGACGATCGTGTTGCGAAAGTCTGCCGTCCGCCCGTGGCTGTCCGTCAGGCGTCCATCCTCGAGGATCTGCAGCAGGATGTTGAACACATCCGGGTGCGCCTTCTCGATCTCATCGAACAGGATGACCCGGTAGGGCCGCCTGCGCACCGCCTCCGTCAGCTGGCCGGCGTCCTCAAACCCAACATAGCCCGGCGGCGCGCCGATGAGCCGCGAGACCGTGTGCTTCTCCATATATTCCGACATATCGATCCGCACCATCGCGTCCTCGTGGTCGAACATGAACTCTGCCAGCGCCTTCGCCAGCTCCGTCTTGCCCACGCCCGTGGGGCCCAGGAAGATGAAGCTGCCGATGGGCCGCTTCGGGTCCTTCAGGCCGGACCGCGCCCGACGCAGCGCGTCGGAGACGGCGCTGATCGCCTGCTCCTGGCCGATCACCCGCTGGTGCAGCCGCTCTTCCATGTTCACCAGCCGCTCCGCTTCGCCCTCCAGGAGGTTAGAGACCGGGATCCCCGTCCACGCCGCGATGAGCTCCGCCACGTTCCGCGCCTCCACCTTCGTGGATATCTTGGACTCCTTCAGCCACTTGTTCTTCGCTGCGGCATATTTCTTTTCGGCGTTCAGCCGCTGCGTCTTCAGCTTCGCATGCGTCTCGTACTCGCCTCGCTGGGCCGCGGCCTCCTCCTCGTTCGTCAGGCGGTTGACCTCCTTCTCCAGCTCCTTCACATCCTTCGGCGCGCTCTGCGCCTCGATGCGCACCTTGCTCGCCGCTTCGTCTATCAGGTCGATCGCCTTGTCCGGCAGCTTCCGCTCCGTTAGGTAGCGGCTGGAAAGCGTCGCCGCCGCCGTCAGCGCCTCGTCCTCGATCTGCACCTTATGGTGCGCCTCGTAGCGCGGGCGGATGCCGCGCAGGATCTCCACCGTCTCTTCGATGCTTGGCTCGTCAATGTAGACCGGCGAGAAGCGACGTGCCAGCGCCGCATCCCGCTCGATGTGCTTGCGGTACTCGTCCAGCGTCGTTGCGCCGACGCACTGCAGCTCGCCCCGTGCCAGCGCTGGCTTCAGCATATTGCTCGCGTCTATCGCGCCCTCGGCCGCTCCCGCACCGACGACCGTGTGGATCTCGTCAATGAACAGGACGATCTCTCCCTGGGCCGACCGGATCTCGTCCATCACGGCCTTCAGCCGCTCCTCGAACTCGCCCCGGAACTTGCTCCCGGCCACCAGCGCCCCCATCTCTAGCGAAAGGACGCGGCGTCCCTTCAGCGAATCCGGCACATCGTCAGCCGCGATATGCTGCGCCAGCCCCTCCACCACCGCCGTCTTGCCCACCCCCGCATCGCCGATGATGACCGGATTGTTCTTCGTCCGCCGCGTCAGGATCTGGATGACCCGCTTGATGGCATCATCCCGGCCGATGACCGGGTCCAGCTTGCCCTCCCGGGCCAGCTTCGTCAGGTCGCGGCTGTACTTCTCCAGGGCGCGATACTTGCTCTCCGCCCGCGGGTCCGTCACCCGGTGACTGCCGCGGATGTCCGCCAGCGCCCGGTAGACCTTCTCCCGCTCGATGCCGAAATCCTTGAGGATCTTGCCCGTGTCGCCGTCCGTCGCCATCGTCACCGCGATCAGCAGATGCTCGGAGCCGATGAACTCGTCCTTGAACCGCTTCGACTCCGATTCCGCCGCTTCCAGCAGTCGCGCCACCCTCGGCGTGATGAAGATCTGCGGCCCCGCCGTCGCCTGCTTAAGGGCGTTCCCCAGGATGGACTCCAGCCTGCTCTTGATGAGCTCCCTATCGAGTCCCAGGCGCTTCAGCGCCTCGGGCGCGATCCCGTTCTCCTGCCGCAGGAGCGCCAGAAAGATATGCTCCACGTCCCACTGGGCGTGTTGGTACTGCTGCACCAGGCTCTGGGAGTCGCTGATGACCTCCTGGGCCTGCTCGGTGAATCGTTCTGGCTTCATCATGTCGGTGCCTCTGCTTCTGCGCCTCCGCTCCGAGGCGGTTATGCGTTAGATGCCGCTCGTGCCTTGCGTGATTCGTTCCTCTGCCGTGTGGCCTTCCCCACCGGCGTGACATCTATGATTTCAGGCGTGCCGCTTCCGCCCTGCAACTCCTGCAGCAGCGCGCCCATCCGCTCCTCCATCTGCGCCAGCTTCCCCGCCATCCGCAGCATCGCCTCTGCTCCCGTCAGGCTCATCCCCATCTCCTGCGTCAGCCGCCGTATCTTGATGAGCCGTTCGATGTCCCGCTTCGAATAAAGACGTTTGTTCCCGCTGGTCCGCGTCGGCTGCACAAGCCCCGCACGCTCGTAATAGCGCAGCGTCTGGGCGTGCAGCCCCACCATTCGGGCCGCGACGCCCATGGTGAAGCAGGGAGTCTCTTTCGTGATCTTCTCTCGCATCGCCGTTACCCGCGCAGCCGCTTGAGCTCTCGGAATATCTCGCGCTCGCGCTCGGAAAGGTTTGTCGGCAGGATGACCTTGATCTTGGCGTACAGGTCGCCCCGGTCGTTGGAGTTCAGCTTCGGCATCCCCTGGCCCGCCAGGCGGAAGACGCGCCCGTTCTGTGCCTCCGCTGGAATCGTCAGCGCCAGCATCGTCCCCTTCAGCGTCGGCACCTTTACCTCGCCGCCCAGCACCGCATCGGCCACGGAGACGGCGGCGTCCACGTAGAGGTCGTCGCCTTTGCGCTCGAAGGCGTAGTGCGGGCGGACGGTGATGGTGATGTACAGGTCGCCGGGCGATGTGCCTCCCTGGCCGCCTTCGCCCGCGATCCGCACCCGCGACCCGGTGCGCACGCCCGGCGGGATGCGCACCTCCAGCCGCCGCGTCCTGCCCTGTGCTCCCGCCAGCTGCAGCACCCGCGTCGTCCCGGCGAACGCCTCCTCCAGCGTCACCTCGGCATTCGCCTCCACATCTTGCCCGCGCGATGAGACCCGCTGGCCTCGCGTCGCCCCCGGCGCTCCGCCGAAGAACGACCCGAAGATGCTCTCAAAGACATCGTCGCCTCCGTTGCCGAAATCGAAATTGACTGCCGTCGGCCCCCGGCGTCCCGATGTCGTCTGTCGCCCCCCGAGATTGCTGAAGCCGCTGTCATCCTGGACTCCTGCGGCCGCGAACTGGTCGGCCCGCTTCCAGTGCTCCCCGTACCGATCGTACTTCGCCCGCTTCTCCAGGTCGGAGAGCACCTCGTGGGCCTCGTTCACCTTCTTGAACTTCGCCTCCGCCGTCTTATCCCCCGGATTCAAGTCAGGGTGCAGCTTCCGCGCCTGCTTGCGGTAGGCGTCCGTGATCTCCTCCTGCGAGGCGTTCTGTGCAACGCCCAGGATGTCGTAATACTCCCGCTTGCCCATCGGCTTCCCTGCCCGGCTGTGCGTTGCCTATAGTCTATGACTTTAGTCGGACTGTGTCAATGTTCCTTAGTGCCTCCTTGCATGCCCCCTGTCGCCCTCAGGCGCGGTGATGTCCAATCACCGCGACGAACGGGCCTACCCCGTCCGGGTTGTCGCACAACCCACACATCCGTAGGGGCGGCCCGATGCCATCGGGCGAACGCGGCGCGCGCCCTTCTCCAATCCCCCTTCCCCGGGGTTGCCCCCGCAACCCACCTTCCACTCCGGTAGGGGCTGGCCTTCCCGCAGGGCTCCGATACATCGGAGAGGCCAGCCCTCCCCGTCGGGCACGTCACGTGCCCCTACCCTCTCCCAGCTCCGATTTATCGGAGCGTCCGGGAGAGCCATTCCGATGGCATGTGCTCATTCTTATGAGCTGTGCTCTTCCTAGAGCAACGAGAGGGCCAGGGTGAGGTCTCCGAAATCCCCTCTCCCCCCGGTTGCCCCCGCAACCTAGGAACGGACTGGGCTGTCCCAGCGGCCCCTATCCCTCGCTTCGCAGGAGAGGGACCAAGGGAGAGGTTTTCTAACTCCCTGCCCCCGGTTGCCCCCGCAACCCCTTCCCCATCGCCGCCCAACGCGGCTTACCCTCTCCCAGAATCTAGCGAAGCTGAGCTCGTCCGGGAGAGCCATTCCGATAGCATGTGCTCATTCTTATGAGCTGCGCTCTTCCTAGAGCAACGAGAGGGACCTAGGTCGAGTCTTCGAGACCCCGATGCGGCATCGGGGGAGAGGTCTCCCTCATCTTCATTTGACAGCCCCCTCCCCCTGCCCTACGCTACCAACAGGAGCTTTCTCCCCCTAAAACAGCGGCCTCGCCATGGCGAGGCCGCCCTCGGATTTCCAAGGAGCCTCATGACCGGTCTCGCGGCTGTTGTCCTAGCGGCGGGCAAGGGCAAGCGGATGAACTCCAAACTGCCCAAAGTCCTCCACCGCATCTGCGGCAAGCCCATGGTCGCCCACGTCGTTGCGGCGGCCAAAGCGGCCGGCGTCAAGCGCCTCGTCGTCGTCATCGGCCACGGCGCTCAGCAGGTGCGCGATTCCCTGGGCAAAGACGTCGAGTTCGTCGTGCAGAAAGACCAGCTCGGCAGCGGCCATGCCCTCCTCCAGGCGCGCAAGCTCCTCGAGGGGAAGGCCTCCTCCATCCTCGTCCTCAACGGCGATGTCCCCCTCGTCACTCCCGCGACCCTGACCAGTCTCGCCTCCCTCCAGGCGGAAAAGAGCGCCCCAATCGCCTTCCTCACCTCTTCCCACGGCCCCGTCTCAGGCCTCGGCCGCGTCTTCCGCGACCCGAAAGGCGATGTCCAGGACATCATCGAAGAAGCCGACCTCCCTGAGGGATTGGGGCTCCTCAAGGAGATCAACGTCGGCAACTATTGCTTCGACGCCGCATGGCTCTGGCCCGCTCTGGCGCAGGTGCCCAAGAGCAGGAGCGGCGAGTTCTACCTCACCTCCCTCATCGGCATGGCCTATAAGGACCGCAGGCCCGCCATCACCGCTCCCGTTGCCGATGCCGCTGAAGCCCTGGGGGTGGACACCCGACAGCGCCTCGCCGAGGCCGAGGCCGCCATGCGGCGCCGCATCCGCGATAGGTGGATGTCCTCCGGTGTCACACTCGTTGACCCGGCCACGGTCTACATAGATGCCGATGCCTCCATCGGCCGGGACACCACGATACAGCCCAATAGCTATATCCTGGGCAACACCTCCATCGGCCGGGACTGCGTCATCGGCCCCGGCGCCATGCTCGCCGAGGCCTCCATCGGCGATCGTTGCGCTGTCGTCGCCTCCTCCATCGAGTCTTCCACCCTGGAGGCCGATATCTCCGTCGGCCCCTTCAGCCGCGTCCGCGGCGGCGCGCACCTGGAGCGCGGCGTCCACCTGGGCAACTACGTTGAAGTCAAGAAGTCCCGCCTGGGCAAGGGCACGAAGTCCCACCACGTCAGCTACCTGGGCGATGCCACCGTCGGGAAGAACGTGAACATCGGCGCAGGCTCCATCACCTGCAACTACGATGGCGTGAACAAACTGCCGACCGTTATCGAAGACGATGTCTTTGTCGGCTGCGATACCATGCTCGTCGCCCCCGTGCGTCTGGGCAAAGGCTCCAAGACCGGCGCGGGCGCGGTTGTCACCAAGAACGTCCCTCCTCGCGTCACCGTCGTCGGCGTCCCGGCGCGGCCCCTCGTGAAATCCCCTCCAGCCGAGAAGCGCGCCAAGGCCGGGAGGCGGTAGCATGTCGCCCGGCAATGCCGCCGAAATACTCATCCTCATCGCCGGCCTGGCCATCCTCGGCATCTCATCCGGCGCAACCACGGCCCTCACCGGCATCCGCCGCGCGCGTCTCTGGCACCTCTTCTCCACTGACCGCGAGGCCGGCCTCGAGTTCGAAGCCCAGATCGGCCAGTACCGCTCCTCCCTCGTCGTCGTTCGCATGGTCGCCCTGGTGGCCGCCATCTCCTCCGCCATCCTCCTTGCCCATGAGATCTCCGATGGCCTCTGGTGGGCCATCCTGATCGCCGCCCTGGCCGTCAGCATCCTCCAGTTCTTCGTGGAAGGCCAGGTCCGACTCATCGCCGCCAAAGACCCGGAACGCTACTTCCACGGCATCGCTATTCCGTTGGCCGTCCTGCGGAAAATCACGCGCCCCGTCACGCGCCTCACGCCCCTGAGCTCGGAGGCCGCCTTCTCCCACTCCCTGGAGGACGGCGATGAGGTGGAGAAGCCGCTGGAGGAGGTTCGCGAGATGCAGGAGATCGTCTCCAGCCCGGACAGGCCTGCCGTGCCCGATGAGGCGGAGCAGGAGATGATCGGCGCGGTGATGGAGTTGAAGGACACCTCCGTTCGCGAGGTCATGACCCCTCGCCCTGACATGGAGGCCGTGGGCGACGACGAAAGTTTCGATGATGTCATCAAGCTTATGACGGAGCGGGGCCGTAAGCGCGTCCCCGTCTATCATGAATCCCTGGATAACATCGTCGGCATCATCCACTATGGCGATGTCCTCAAAGCCGCCCACACCGGGCAGAAGCCCGCGATAAAGGACCTCGCCAAGCCCGTCCTCTTTGTCCCCGAGTTCAAGAAGGCCCGCGATCTCCTGCGCGACTTCCTCGTCAAGCGTGTTCACATGGCCGTCGTCGTGGATGAGTACGGCGGCGTCGAAGGTCTCGTCACCCTCACCGACCTCGTCCAGGAGATCGTCGGCGATATCGCCCCCGAGGCTGATAGCGAAGTCTCCATGGTCAAGGACGGCGAGGCCGTCTTCGATGGCCAGGTCTCCATCTATGAGGTGAACGACAACCTGGAGACAAGCCTCAAGGGCGAGAACTACGGGACCATCGGCGGCTTTGTCCTCCACCACCTCGGCCGTCTCGCCAAGCCCGGAGACCGCGTCCACGCCGAAGGCGTCCAGGTGGAGGTCGTCTCCACCGCAGGCCGCCGCATCCGCAAGGTCCGCGTCAAGCGCCTCGCCCCCGTCCCCGAGCAGCCCCCGGCTGCTTAGCAGGGAAGCGATCCGGTTTTCCTCAAGATGTTTGTCTTTGTGGAGACCTCTCTTTCTCTAAGGGCTGTGTCTTTTGGACTACGGCGATCGTGGGGAAGTTTGTGCTGCAGAGGGCCCGACGGTGTGCCATGGGTGGACGCGTCCAGCAAAGGTGCGGGCGTTTAACGTTCCCGGAAGGCCGGGACAGGGCATCGCGATAGCGGTCTCGCGACTTCCCCACAGTGCCCTCGGCGACATGGGTCAGCCGGTCACGCCCGCTTGTGAGTCGTCCAAGACGGACAGATCGTACGATCTTCCTTCGTCGCGTGGGCCTAGGCCAAGTGCGAGTGCGATGCGGTGGCTGAGCGCCGGGTACCATTCGGCGCGGCGTCCCGCAACGGGGCCGCTCTGCAGAACTTTGTGGCATAGGCTGAGGGTGTATCGCCATACGTTCCTCTACTTCAATGATAAGTACTAACGTCAAGTGGGGAGAGGACAAGAGAAGCTACCCACAGATGAAGAAGATTAGGGAGAAGGAATGGAGGAAGGAGGAGGAAGAGGGTTGATCCACCGAGGGCACAGAGAGCACAGAGGCAGGATGGGGAGATTTGTCCGCTCTGGTGCGGCCCCGATGCAACATGCGGTCCGGACTCATAGGAATGAGGGTGAGGACACACATAGTCCGAGAGCCTTTCAGAAAGGACAGAGAGTGCAGATGGAGAGAGGAGCAGGGTTTCGGACACGGAAGTACCCACAGGGGGCACTGAATGTGCGGATGCGGAATGGAAGGGAGAAGACTCGGGCTGCCCCTGCATCCGCCTGTATCACGTGCGGCTGAGACTATCGGCGCTATACGCTCTTGAGGAACGGGCGGCTTTTGCCTATTCTGGATGGCAAGAACCTTTGCCCTGAAAGAATAGACACAACGATATGAAGAATTGCATCTTGTTCACAGCGCTTGTGCTTGTTGTTGCGCTTGCCGTGACAGCCTGCGGCGAAAAGAAGAGTGTAGGGCCGAAGTTCGAGAAGAATCCGACGCCGCCTCCCCTGAACGCCGAAGTGCTGGTCAAGGACTTCGCGACGGCGCAACGCCTCGTGCCGTTCAAGCTGACCCTGCCCACGAAGATCCCCGCCTCCGTGGCCTCTGCGCCGCTTTTCAAGGTGAGGAACCCTGAGCTGCGACTCGTTGAGGACGGCCGGCACTACGAGTTTTCAGTGGCCTATTCCGGGCTGGATTTCCGGCTTTTGGAGATCAGCCAGTCTGACAAATCGTACGATGCGCTGCACCTGAGGCCGGACCCCCTGCGCAGGGGACAGATCTTCCGCGGGGTGACGGTTGAGTTCCGGCAGATATCGGACATCGCAAAGAGGCCTGGGACGAATGCGGCAATACCGGGTTCACAGGTCTGGTGGAACGACCAAGGCGTGACGTACACGATCTACGCGGTGAATCTGAACATCGGCGATGTGCTGGGCGTGGTGGATTCAATCATCGAGGCGTCGCAGAAATAGCAGGCCTATCCGGGACGTGGTCCGGCAATGGCGGCGCTCATCTGTTTGGCGAGGTGGTCGCGCATAAGCTTCCCCGAGAGCATGGCGGTGATGTGGCCTTTGGGGATAGTGGCAACCGTCAGCCTGCCATAAGCGGCGCGGTGATGGGCGTAGGGGATCACGGCATCGTGCTTGGCGAGCAGAGGGAAGACGTTCTTATCCGGGACTGAGGCCCATTCGCGGTGGAAGTTGAAGAGGGAGCGGATGCGGTCGGGGTCGGCCTTGGCGCGTTTGCCGACCTTCATGGCGTAGGCGCTTTCCAAAAAGACATCGCCCATCAGGGGGCTGGCGAGCATGGGGCAATAGGCATCGGCGGTGTTGCAGTGGATGTGATGGCGATTGGTGATGGCGCCCCCTAAGCTCGCCCCGGCTATGATGACCTTCGTCGCTCCCCGGCTCCGGGCGACGTTCACGACGTGTTCGATGGCCCGGACGCCGACGGCCATCATCGCCAGGTAGTTCGCCACTCGCCTCATCTTGTTTGTGAAGCGCTTGGGCTCTTCATGGTATGGCGCGCGGACGACGATGAGGTTGGCGTCCACATCTTTTACCTGGGGAAAGATGCGCCGGAAGCTTGCGTCGAAGGGTTTTTCCGCGGTGCCGTGGTGGTAAATGAGGGTGGGTTTCGCGCCGCGCCACTGGGCGATGCGGATGAGGGCGTTCAGATCGCCGATGTGGGAGCTGGCCTTGACCGGGTAATCGCCTGGGCCATCGAGGTCGGGGACGGTGAGGCGGACTTCGTGAAGCTGATCGGCGAACGAAGGAGAATCGAGGCTATCCGTGAAGAAATGAGGGGCAAGCCTGGCTGAGAGCCAGATGGCTGTGCGGTCTATTTGGGAGTGCATCGGGGGGTCCTCATGCAGCTTGTTTCCTGTGTTACCATGACTCCCGGCAAGGCAATTGTATGAGTTGGAGGCTCCCATGACCAATTTCCGCGTTATTTCCGCCGATTCCCACATCGTGGAACCGCCCAATCTATGGACCGACTATATCGCGCCTGCCTATAAGAGCCGCGCGCCGCACCTCGAGCGGATCGAGGGTGTTGACTACTTTATTGTTGAAGGGAACAGGATTGGGCCTCCCTACGGCTATTGCCAGGCCGGCATGGGCGAGGTGAAGGACAAGACATGGGCCGGAGTCTACAAAGGCGGGTACCAGCCGAAGGCGCGTTTGGATGACTTGGCGAAGGACGGCATTGACGCCGATGTGATCTACCCCTCGGTGGGCTTGCGCATGTACGCGATGAGCGACCCGGAGCTGAAGACGGCATGCTTCAACGCGTATAACCGGTGGATGGGCGATTTCTGCAAGGCCTTTCCCGACCGGCTGAAGGCCCTGGCGATGGTGGACCTGGCCGATGCCGACCGGGCCGCGAAGGAGCTGCGCGAGGCGAAGAAAGTCGGCCTGGCCGGGGTGATGATCACGGTGGAGCCTTCGGAATCGAGCATCTTCGGCGGGAAGACGCTGGACCCGTTCTGGGCGGCGGCGCAGGAGATGGAGATGCCGGTGAGCATGCACGTCCTCTCCAACCAGCGGGCCATCAATCAGACCTCGGAGATCGAATCGGTGCTGCACCACACGATCATCGAGCGGATGCTGGCGACGATGATCTTCGGCGGGCTCTTTATCCGGTTCCCCAAGCTCAAGATTGTCTCGGCGGAGAACGATGCCGGATGGGCCCCGTATCTGATGGAGCGGATGGACTATATCGGCGGGAACGTCCACCGGCAGGCCTATATGAAGCATGCGCTCATCGGCACGGGGAAGAGCCCCAGCGATTGCTTCAAGCAGAGCGTCTACCTGACGTTCATGCGGGATTTTTCGGGCGTCTACATCCGCAACCTGGTGGGCGTCTCGAACCTGATGTGGTCGAGCGACTACCCGCACCGGGACAGCACGTGGCCGAACTCCCAGCAGGTGATCGCGAAGCTCTTCGCCCAGGCGAACGAGGCGGACAAGCGGGCGATCCTGGTGACGAACGCAGCGAGGCTTTATGGATTCAGCGTGAAGAATTAGGGGGCGACCTCTCCCTCTTTTCCCTCACGTAGCTCGCGGACGAGCACAGCTCATACGCATTAGCCCATGCCATCGGCATGGCACCCGAAGGGAGGGAGCCTTTGTTGATCACGGCCGATGCTGCTTTCAAGATCAGCCTGGACCAGCGAAGTGCCTCCTTCCCTCGAAGCGGGAAGAGACACACCCCGATCCGGCATCGGGGACTCGGTGCGCATATGTCTGCCGGAGTACCGATGGTGTAGGTATATTTTCTCTGGAAGAGCGGGGGCAGACGAGAGCACGTAGGGAGTCAGATGCACCTGAAGCAGTTGAACGAGGGGCCGTGCAGAACGTATCTCATCGGCTCCGAGAAGTCGCGGCAGGCGGCGCTGGTGGACCCGGTGCTGGACCGGGTGGACGAGTACCTGAGGCTGCTTAAGCGCGAGAAGTGGCGGCTGGCCTGCATCATTGACACGCACACCCACGCCGACCATATCTCGGGCGGGCCGGCCTTGCGGGACCGGACGCAGGCGCCCTATGTGATGGACCCGAACGCCCGGGCGAAGTGCCCGAATCACCGGGTCCGCGACGGCGAACGATTGAAGGTGGGCGATGTCACCATCCGCGTGCTGGCGACGCCGGGTCACACGAACGACAGCATCACGTTGGTTGTGGACGGTCATCTGCTGACCGGCGACTTCCTCTTCATCGGCGACCAGGGGGCGGGACGGACGGACCTGCCGACGGGGGATGCGGGAGAGCACTTCGAGAGCCTGCAGAAGCTGAAAGAGTTCAGCGACAAGACGATCGTGCTGCCGGCCCATGACTATGAGGGGCATGCGCAGTCAACCATGGGGGCGGAGCGCACAGCGAACCTCAGGCTCAGGTTCACATCGAAGCAGACGTATAGGGATTGGCTCAAGAGGCAGGCGCAGCCGACGCCGGAGTGGATGCTGAAGGTGGTGCAGGAGAACTATGCCTGCTCCCAGCGCCCGGGCAAGGAATGGATACCGGTTGATTCGCCGATGTGCGCCGTGGGCGGGTCGCTGACGCTTGGGGTGGACGGCCAGCAGGTGCGGACGATGACGCCGGAAGAGGCGAAGAGGCGCATCGAAGGAACGGGGGCGCTGGCGCTGGATGTGCGGGAGCCCGATGAGTATACAGACGAGTTTGGGCATGTCCCAGGGAGCCGGCTCATCCCGGTAGGCCAAGTGGCACACCGCCTGGGTGAGCTGGAGGAGTTCCGCGGCAAGGAAATTATCACGATCTGCCGGAGCGGAGGCCGCTCCCTGACGGCGGCGGCTGTGCTGATGCAGGCGGGCTTCGGGAACGTAGCGTCTATGAGCGAGGGAATGATGGGTTGGAACCTGCGGAAGTACCCCATCGAGCGGGAGGCGAGGCCATCTCGCGGGCGCTAAGGGGAGCAGGCCATATCCCCTCTTTGGCCCTCTTTTCGCAAGGAGAGAGGCGACCGGAATCTGTTCTATGGGGCGATAGCAGCCTTGTCCGGCGAGCTACGGCAGGGGCAAGGATGAGGCCTTGGATATCGTAGGCCTTGGGCTGGTCTTCGGCGCGCTGGTGGGCCTGTGTCTGGGGCTGCTGGGCGCGGGCGGTTCGATCATCACGGTTCCCATCCTGGTCTACGCCCTTGACCTGACGGCGCACCAGGCGTCCGGGACTTCGCTCATCATCGTCGGGGCGGTTGCCATCTTGGGCGCGTCCATGCAGGTGCGGGCCAAGCGGGCGGACATCCGGACGGGGGTGACGGTGGGGGCCTGCGGCATCGCGGGGGCATTTCTGGGCGCGCGGCTCAATGCGCTGGCAGACGGCGAACTCATCTTGTTCCTGCTGGGGATCGTCTGCCTGGCCGCCTCTATCCGCATGGGACTAAGCATCCCGCGCCTGCCGGATCGCCCGCAGCGGCCGCCGGAGCCGCCATCGCTCTTGGGGCCGAAGGTGATCGCGGCAGGGATGACACTGGGGACGCTCTCCGGGTTCTTCGGCATCGGAGGCGGATTTCTCGTCGTTCCGCTCTTGGTGCTGTACTTCGGCATCCCGATGCGGTGGGCGAGCGGGACATCGCTCATCGTCATCGCGATCAATTCGGCGGCGGGATTCTTGGGGCACCTGAGCTTCGGCGAGGTGCGCTTCGATGCGGCGGGACCGATGCTGGGCGGAGGCGTGCTGGGTGTGCTGGCGGGGACGCGGCTGACGGGGCGCATGAAGGAGCGCGTCCTGCGAGGGCTCTTCGCGCTGATGTTGATCGCCATCAGCGGCTACCTCATCGCCAGGAATTACGATTTCGCGTCGTAGAGGTCAGGCCGGGCGCTTGGCCTCGTTCTCGGCGAGGGACTTGAGGTTCTCCAGGGTTTGCTGCATCCCGCGCGATACGGCGCGGCCGCGGGTGAGGGCGTAGGGCGGACCCAGGAGGATGTTAGAAATCGTGCCCAAGTCCACGATTACTTCATGAGTCACACGGGTCCCTTTCCCCTCGCCGCTCAGGCGGAACCACCACTGGATGCGCTTGGGCTTAGGCGCGCTGGGCGGCATGGAGGTCCAGGAGAAGAGGCGCGGCGGCTCGTAGGAGACGACCTCTGACTGGGAGACGAACTTGGAGCGCATGCCGGGGCCCATGGGGATATCTTCATCGGCCTCGAACTTCGTCCCGACCTTCACCGGGCCATCGGTGAGCTTGCGGATGGCCTTCACTTCGCCGCTGCCCGCCAGCTTCACATGCTGCGTGAGGTCTCCGGCGAGTCTGAAGACGGTCTCCATAGGGGCGTTGACGACGATCTCTTTGCGCACATGGAAGCCTCCCATCACAGATCTCCTTTCACAATTCTCCCTCATGCATGGCATACATGGCTGGCGGTCTTTCCCCGCTCTCTCGTTTGCGCTGCCGCGCGGTCTCCGCGGCGCGCTTGACCTGGGCAAGGGTTCTGCCCATGCCTTCGGCGATGGCCTGGGCGCGCTGGGCGGCGTTGATAGGGCGATAGGGTAGCTCGGCCATGGGGCCGAGGTCAATCTCCACATCGTGGATAAGGCGGGTATGGCCGTCCGTTGGGATGAGGCGGAACCACCACTGGATGCGCTCCGGGCGGAAGGGGCTGGCGGGAACGGAAATCCAGGAGATGAGCCGGGGAGGATCGTAGGCGACGATCTCCGAGGTGGCGACGACCTGCTGGCGCATGCCGAGGAGGGTGGATTCCTCTTCGGCTTCGAAGCGCGCGCCGGGACCGATGGGCCCCTGGCTCACCATGCGTATGCGGACGATCTCGCCGCTGCCCGCAAACTCGGGATGGCGGGGGACATCGCCGACGATGGCGAAGACTTCATCGAGGCTTGCCCTGATGACGATCTCGCGCCTGTCACGGAAGAGCATCGGCGCACGCTCCTGCGATACAATGTCCTGATAGATAGCCGCGGCTCCCCTGCATTGTGCCACAGCTATGCTAGTATGCGCCAAAACCGCCCAGTTTCCCCAGGAGGCACCGATGAGCGTGAAGGCACCGCCCAAACTGAATGTCGTCTCGTCCGATTCCCACGTGGTGGAGCCGCCGGACCTGTGGCAAAGGCACATCGAGCCGAAGTACCGGGATCGCGCGCCGCATCTGAAGCGCGGGGAGAAGGGGGACGTGCACTGGTGTGATGGCGGCGTGACGCTGGTGGATGTGGCGTTGCTCTCTTCCGGCGGGAAGAACCCGGAGGAGATTGACCTGGATACGGCGCGGTACGACCGGGATGTGCGGAAGGGCGGCTACGACCCGAAGGCGCGCCTGGCGGATATGGCGATGGACGGGATAGACGCGGAGGTCCTATACCCGACGCTCGGCCTGCGGATGTACGAGATCCAGGACCTGGGCTACCGGAAGGCCTGCTTTGAGGCGTACAACCGGTGGCTTGCCGAGGAATATGTGAAGGGGCATCGAGACATCTTTCGGGGCGTGGCGATGGTGACGCTGGACGATATCCCGTGGTCCGTGGAGGAGGCGCGAAAGGCGAAGAAGGCGGGACTCGACGGGCTGATGATTTCCGTGACCTCGCACGACCGGCGCTACGAGAGCACGGTCTTTGACCCGGTGTGGGCAGTGGCGGAGGAGTTGGAGATGCCGGTGACGATGCACCTGGCGACGATGCGGAGCAAGATGGTGCTGGAGACGCCGCCGGACACGATCGAGATGTGCCTGGAGGCGGCGTGGACGCTGGGGACGCTCATCTTCAGCGGGGTCTTTCTCCGGTTTCCGAAGCTGAAGGTAATCTCGGCGGAGAATGATGCAGGCTGGATGGCCTACTACCTATGGCGATCGGACTTCAGCAAGGGCGGGAACCTGAAGAGGATCACCAGGGGACGAGGACATGCGCTGAGCAGTCAATCGCTGCTGCCGAGTGAAATCTTCCGGCGGAATGTCTATATGTCGTTCCAGCGGGATAGGTCGGCGGTGCAGATGCGGCAGCTGATCGGGCCGGACAACCTGATGTGGGGCGCGGACTATCCGCATCTTGAAGGGACGTGGCCCATATCGAGGCAGACGTTCGATTGGCTGTTCGCGGGGATACCTGAAGCAGATAAGCGGAAGATGATTCGGGATAATTGCGCGAAGCTGTACGGGTGGGAGATGTAGGGGCGCAGAATGCGCCCGATGGGGAGGGCTGGCCTCTCCGATGTATCGGAGCCCTTTGGGTAGGCCAGCCCCTACGGGGATGGTGGGTTGCGAAGGCAACCCAGGCGGCGTAGGCCCGTTCGTCGCGGCAATTACCATTGCCGCTTCTCAGAGCGACAGAGGGGTGCCCCGGTGCCGCACACGGTCCGAGCGGTCCGGACTCGTAAGACCGAGAGTCCTTCCGAAAGGACCGCGTTCGTCCGATGTAATCGGACCGCCCCTACGCGGATTTGGGCTGGTCTTCTGTCTTGGCAGGGGTGAGCCTGGCTTCCATCTTTTCGACGCGCTCGCGGAGGGCTTTGTTGTCCGTGGAGAGCTTATCGAGGTCTTCACGGAGCTTGGTGACCTCTTCCTTGCCCTTGGAGCCCTGGCGGATGCTGGCGACGGCCTCCTTGAAGCGGCGGCGGACGCGCCCGTCTACCTCTCGGTCCACCTGGGCCGAGAGGCGGCCGATGGCCTTGCCATCGCCGAGGGATTCGAGGGCGACAGCGGTGCGGAGGCGAACGCGAAGCTGGGGGTCGGCCAGGTAGTCGGTGAGGAAGTCCACGGTCTCTTTCTTGTCCTCGCCGAGCCTGGCGACGGTGGAAATGGCCTCCATGCGAACGGGCTCGGAGTGGCCGTACTTGGACCACTCCTTCGCTACCTCTAGGCCGCGCTCGTCTTTCAGGTCGGCGAGGCCAGTGAGGGCGCCGCTACGGATGACGTCCATGAAGGAGTCCTTGGCCATGGTCTTTTTGAGGACGTCAAGGGCCTTGGGGGACTTGATCTTGCCGAGGGTGTGGGCCGCCGCGCCTTCCACGAAGTAGCTCTCATCGCCATGCTCGAGGATCTTAACCATGGCATCGGCGACGGCCTCTTCCTTAAACTCGGCGAGGGCGTTGACGACGGCCCTGCGGGCCTTGGGGTGCTTGACGGCGAGGCATCCGATGAGGGCGGCGCCGGCGGCCCTGGACTTGACGGCGCCGAGGGCGTCAGCAGCTTCAGCGGCAACGCCCCAGAACGCGTCCGTCATGACGGCGTTCTTGAGGGCGTCTATGCAGTCCTGGGAGCCGACCTTGGCGAGGGCGTGGGCGGCGGTGATCCGGCCCATGCAATCGGGGTCTTTCTTGAGGCGGTAGAGGTGCATCTCCTTGGGGGCCTCTTCTTCCAGGGTCTTGAGGATGCGGTTGCTCGGATCGAAGCGGGCCATGAGGGGCTTCTTCTCCAAGGGGATGTGGTAGCGGTGCTCTTTCTCTTCAAGGTTGAACTTGAAGCTCTTGCTGCCGCCTTCCCAGTGGAAGTCCACAACGACGGGCATATGGAAGATGGAGGTTTCGGCGTCAGCCTCCTGGGTCTGGGCGATGACGACGGTGGCGAGCTTGGTGTCATCGTCCCAGGCGTAGGAGACCTTGAAATTGGGGTGGCCGGCCTTGTGGACCCACTGATCGAAGAATCGCTCCATGGTCTTGCCCGTGGTCTCTTCGATGGCGCGGCGGAGGTCTTCCGTGTCCACAACGCCGTTACGGTGCTTCTCCACGTAGCGCTTGATGGAGCGGAAGAAGAGATCATCGCCCAGGAGGTAGCGGAGCATATGAAGGACCAAGGAGCCCTTCTCGTAGAGGTGGCGATCGAAGAGTTCGACGGGATCGTCATAGACGCGGGTGACGATGGGGCGGCGGTAGCGGCCGCCATCTTCGCCGAAGTAGTTCTGAGCGTTGTGGAACATCTCCAGCTTAAACTCGTCCTCGCCCAGGTGCTGCTCCGTGAAGAGGGCTTCAAAGTAGGTGGCGAAGCCTTCGTTGAGCCAGGCGTGGGACCAGTCCTTGCAGGTGAGGAGGTCGCCGAACCACTGGTGGGCGAGCTCGTGGGCGACGAGGGGGTCGGCGGTGAAATCGAGGTGGGCGCGGGCATCATGGAGGACCATATCGGTGAGGGTGGTGGCCGAGGTGTTCTCCATGCCGCCGAAGATGAAGTCTTCCACGCAGATCTGGTCGTATTTGTCCCAGGGGTAGGGAATGCCGATGAGCTTTTGGAAGACGTCCATGGCCTTGGGCGTGTTGCCGAGGGTGCGGCGGGCCTTCTCCTCCATGCCCGGAGGGACGTAGTACCGCATAGGGATGCCGTTCTTGGAGTCATCCAGCTCCACGAACTCACCGGCGGCGAGGGTGATGAGGTAGGTGACGTGGGGCTGTTGCTGGCTCCAGTGGTAGGTCTTGGTCCCGTGGGCCTGATTGTGGGTGGTCTTGACGAGCTTGCCGTTGGAGAGGGCGAACCATTTTTCGGGGACGGTGGCGATGACCTCGCTGGTGGCGCGCAGGTTGGGGAAGTCATAGCAGGGCGCCCAGTAGCGGGTGTCCATATCTTCGCCCTGGGTCCAGATCTGCGGCATTTTGCCGGGATAGCCCGCATCCGGCCCGACGAAGTAGAGGCCCTTGCGGGGATGGCCCTCATAGTCCACAGCAAGGGTGACTTGCTGACCGGCCTTGAGGGCGGAGGCGAACTTGACGCGGAAGGTCTCGTTGCCCGGGTCGAATTCGAGGCTCTGCGAGCCGTTGAGTTTGACGCCGAGGATCTTGAGGTCTACCGCGTCCAGGGTGACGCTTTCCAGGCCGTCTAGGACGGGCGAGAGGGTGAGGGAGCTGGTGCCGGTAATCTTGCCCTTGGGATGATCTATTGCGACTTCTATCTTGATGTGGTGGAGATTGAACTGCTTATCGCGGGTGTACTTGGGCTTGGCGCCGGGCATGGGGAAGGGCTTGCGGCCGGAGAAGGCGGAGGCCGACTCCAGATGGCGATTGCAGTAGTCGGACCAGTGGAAAAAGGCCATAAAGGCTCCTTGGAAGGTTCACGTGGCGCGGAGCATTGTAGCAAAAAGCGAGCGGGGACAGGGTTCATGGAGCAGGGGGCAAGCGTAAGAAAACGGAAACGGGAAGGAGGTCAGTTGCGGCGGAGGTAGAGGAGGAACTCTTGCTCCTGGACGACGCGGCGCTCTTTGAGGCAGAGGATGGCGTACTGGCTGAACATGCGGGCGAGGCTGGCGTTCTCCAGGACATCGGCGCCGAGGGTGACTTTGACTGGGGATGCGCCGAGGTCAACGAGAAGCTTGCGCTTGTCTTCGTGATCAATGACAAGCTGAATGGGAATGCCGGAGGAGGCCTCTATCTTCTCTTTGAGTTTTTGGAGGAATTCTGCGTCTTCCATGGTGATGCTCTCATTGTACAACCGACCTTGGTAATAGCAGCGGGGCCGGCATGTAGTTTGTGTTGCCGACCTCTTGCTGTGATACACTAGCCACGCTTTCACACGGCACTGTTCACAGGCCGCCGGCGCCGGATGCGAACGCCCCACATGCCTGTCGCAATCTCGGAAACGAATCTGCCGCATCTCTCCCATCGGGGGAAGGTGCGTGACATCTATGACCTCGGCGACGCCCTGCTGATTGTCGCGACGGACCGCCTGTCAGCCTTCGACGTGGTGCTGCCGGACGGCATCCCGGAAAAGGGCGTGGTGCTGACGGAGCTTTCCAACTTCTGGTTCCAGAAGCTGGGGCCTATCATCCCGAACCACTTCCTGGCGATGGGCTACGAGCAGGCGAGGGTGGGGAAGTATTTTCCCAAGCTGCCCCATGAGATCGCGCGGCGCGCGATGCTGGTGAAAAAGGCGAAGCCGCTTCCGGTGGAGTGCGTGGTGCGGGGCTACCTGGCCGGTTCGGCGTGGGGCGAGTACAAGAAGCAGGGGACGATCTGCGGGGCGCCCGCGCCGAAAGGGCTGACGGAGAGCCAGCGCTTCGGCGAGCCGATGTTCACGCCGACGACGAAGGCGACGAAGGGCCACGACGAGAATATCTCGTTCGCCGAGGTGGAGCGGCTCATCGGCAAGACGTTGGCGGCACACGTGCGCGAGGCGGCGGTGGCGCTCTATACGGCGGGGCACGCCTATACCGAGAGCCGGGGTATCCTGATCGCGGATACCAAGTTCGAGTTCGGCATGTTGGATCACAAGCTCATCTTGATTGACGAGGCGCTGACGCCGGATTCGAGCAGATTCTGGTCGGCGGTGGACTACAAGCCGGGGAGAGCGCAGGAGCCGCTGGACAAGCAGTACGTGCGCGATTGGCTGAACGCCAGCGGGTGGAACAAGGAGCCGCCGGGGCCTCGCCTGCCGCAAGAGGTGATCGAGCAGACGGCGAAGCGGTACAAAGAAGTCTATCAACGGCTGACAGGGCGTCCGCTGCCGACAGGAGTTTGATAGAGTCGGATCTTATTTCCTCTCTTTCGTTCCCTGCCGCGTGGCTCAAGGGTGGGCACAGTTCATTGGGATGAAGAAAGAGAGAGGGCTTGGAATAGGAAAATCGCCATGATGTACCTCGCGAAGATCTACGTGACGCTGAAGCCGACGGTGAACGACCCGCAGGGCGTTACCGTCAAGGGCGGGCTGCAGAGCTTGGGATTCAAATCGGTGCAGAGCGTGCGCGTAGGCAAGTTTCTAGAGGTGCAGATAGAGGCGGGGAGCAAAGAGGCGGCAGCGGCCCAGGCGCAGGATATGTGCAAGAAGCTCCTGGCGAATCCAGTGGTTGAACTGTTCCGATACGAGATAGAGGAAGTGAAGAGGTAGGAACGTAGGAAGATAGAGATGGCGAAGAAGACGGTAAGAGACATCAACGTCGCGGATAAGCGGGTGCTGGTACGCGTTGACTTCAACGTGCCGCTGGACCGAGAGACGAATGCTATCACGGATGACAGTCGTATCCGGGAGGCGCTGCCGACGATCACCTACCTCATCGGGCAAAAGGCCAAGGTGATTCTCTGCTCGCACCTGGGACGGCCGAAGGGGCCGAATCCAAAGGAAAGCCTGGCGCCGACGGCAAAGCGGCTCAGCGAGCTCTTAGGCAGGCCGGTGCAGATGGCGAAGGACTGCATCGGGCCTGAGGCGGAGGCGATGGCGAAGGCGCTTCCCGCGGGCGGCGTGCTGATCCTGGAGAATGTGCGCTTCCATCCCCAGGAGGAGAAGAACGACCCGGCGTTCGCGAAGGCGCTGGCCTCTCTGGCGGAGGCCTACGTGGACGACGCCTTCGGGTCGGCGCACCGGGCGCATGCCTCCACGGAGGGCGTGACGAAGCACCTGCCATCGGTGGCCGGCTTTCTGATGGAGAAGGAGATGAGGTTCCTTCTGAATGCGGTGACGAATCCGGAGCGGCCGATGGCGGCTGTGGTGGGCGGGGCGAAGGTGAGCGATAAGCTGGCGATGCTGGAGCATATGGCGGACCGGGTGGATGCGATGATGATCGGGGGCGGGATGTGCGCCACGTTCTTCAAGGCGCGGGGCTATGAGATCGGGACCTCGCTGCTGGAGGCGGAGATGATGGCGAAGGCATCAGCAGTGGAGGCGAAGGCGAAGCGGCGGGGGATCCCGCTGCACTTGCCGGTGGACGTCGTCATCGGCGACAGGTTTGCAGCGGACGCCAATAGCAGAACGGTGGCCGCGAACGCCGTGCCCCCAGGCTGGATGATCCTAGACATCGGGCCGAAGACGGTGGAGCTGTTTGGCAACGAGCTGAATCGGCAGAAGACGGTGGTCTGGAACGGACCGATGGGCGTCTTTGAGATGCCGAAGTTCGCGGCCGGGACGGAAGGGGTGGCGAAGGCGATAGCGAGCCTGAAGGCGACGACGATCGTGGGCGGCGGCTCGACGGCTGAGGCGATCCACAAGCTGAGGCTTGAGGGGAAGATCACCCACGTCTCCACGGGAGGAGGCGCTTCATTGGAGATACTGGAAGGGAAGACGCTGCCGGGTGTGGCCGCGCTGATGGATAAGTGAAGGAGATTCATCCGACCTCTCTCCTAGTCTCTCCCCTGTGAACGGTGAGGTACGGCTCTGAGAGCGGGCTAGATAAGGTAAAGCGATGTCATTCCCATATATCACAGAGATAGCGCAACAGACGCCATCCAAGATCGTGCTGCTGGTGGCCGATGGGCTCGGCGGTTTCCCGAACGAGACGGGGAAGTCCGAGCTGGAGACGGCCAAGACGCCGAACTTGGATAGGCTGGCGGCGGAGAGTGCCCTTGGGCTGACCATCCCCGCTTTCCCAGGGGTCGCCGTGGGCAGCGGCGTGGGACACCTGGCGCTCTTTGGCTATGACCCGCTGAAGCATCTCATCAAGCGCGGCGTGATGGAGGCGCTGGGATCGGGGATCGAGCTGGAGAAGGGCGAAGTGGCGGCGCGCGGGAACTTCTGCACGGTGGATGCGGCGGGGATCGTGACCGATAGGCGCGCCGGGCGCATCCCAACGGAGGAGGCGATGCCGCTGGTGGAGCGGCTGAACGCGGCACAGCTGGAGGGCGCGAAGGTGAAGGTCTACCCGGTGAAGGATCACCGGTTCGTGGCGATCTTCAGCGGCGAGGGGCTGCTGGATGAGGTGAGCGACAGCGACCCGCAGCGGGAGGGGAAGCCGCCGCTGGAGGTGCGGGCGCTTGCGCCGGGCGCGGAGAAGATGGCGCGGGTGGCGAACCAGTTCTCGAAGCAGATGCGTGAGATCCTGGCGAAGGAGAAGCGGGCGAACATGGGCTTGGTGCGCGGCTTCTCCATGATGCCGAAGGTGCCGAGCATGGCGGAGCAGTTCCTGCTGAACCCGGCCTGCATCTCGGCCTACCCGATGTACCGGGGGCTTTCGCGGATAGTCGGCATGAAGATCCTGAACGGGGGAAACTCCTTCAAGGACGAGCTGGCGGCGCTGAAGCGGCACTGGGCTGAGCACGATTTCTTTTTTGTGCATTACAAGTACACGGATTCGGCGGGAGAGGACGGCGACTTCGCTCGGAAGGTGAAGATGATCGAGGAGTTCGACGCCTACCTGCCGGAGGTGCTTGGGATGAAGCCGGATGCGCTGGTGATCACGGGGGACCATTCGACGCCCGCGGTGCTGAAGGCGCATAGCTGGCACCCGGTGCCTATCTTGATCCACGGGAAATATTCCGGGAAGGACGGACTGCCGAAGTTCACGGAGCGGAATTGTGTGAGAGGCTCGTTGGGACAGATCCCCGGCTCGGCGGCGCTGGTGCTGGCGATGGCGAATGCGCTGAAGCTGAATAAATTCGGAGCATAGGGCAAGGCAGAGGGAGCAAGGAGCAGTCTTTGGGACGGATCCCACTTATCGCGGGCAACTGGAAGATGCACACGACGCTGGCCGATGCGAAGGCCCTGGCGGAGGAGCTGCGGCTGCAGCTTGACGCGCTCAGGGGCGTGGAGAAGCTGGTCTGCCCGCCGTTCGTCTCCATCCCATCGGTAGCGCATGTGCTCAGAGGCTCGACGGTGCAGGTTGGGGCGCAGAACATGCACTATGAGGCGAAGGGGGCGTTCACGGGAGAGGTGGCACCCGTGATGCTGAAGGGCTTCGCCGACTATGTGATCCTAGGCCATTCGGAGCGGCGGCAGTATTTCCATGAGGACGATGCGCTTATCAACAAGAAGATGCTGGCGGCGCTGGCCAACGGCCTGAAGCCGATCCTGTGCGTGGGGGAGCGGCTGGAGGAGCGCGAGGGCGGGAAGACGGAGGAGGTCATCACACGCCAGGTTCGCGGCGGGCTGGCGAACGTGCCTGCAAGCGAGGCGCTGGTGGTGGCATATGAGCCGGTCTGGGCCATCGGCACCGGGCGTGCGGCGACGGGGGCCATCGCGAATGAGACGATCGGCCTGATACGGCGGCTCATCGCGAAGCAATACGGCGAGGCCACGGCGCAGAAGATACGCATCCTCTACGGGGGAAGCGTGACGCCGCAGAATATCGCGGAGTTCATGGGCCAGCCGGAGATAGACGGCGGCCTGGTGGGCGGCGCGAGCCTGAAGGCGAGCGACTTCACGGCGCTGACGCGGCTGGCGGCAGAGGCGAAGCGGTAGCCCGTCCACGGGCTTGACCAACTATCGCAAATTTGCGATAGTGTGCCTGTGCACACCGTCGAGTTCTACCAAAACAAGAGTGGCCGGGAGCCAGTCCGGGATTACTATCTGGGGCTCAGCTCGACAGCCGAGCGCCTCTCTATCTACGGACACATCCTTCTGCTCAGGGAGTTCGGGTGGCGATTGCCACAGATGGGCGGTCAGCATGCCCGCCTCATAGATAAGGAGAGCCGCATCTATGAATTGAGGGCAGGCAAGCACCGGATCGCATATGCGCAATATCAAGGGCGATTCGTCCTACTGCACGCATGGCGAAAGAGTTCGCAGAAGCTGGACATCGCCGAAGCGCACATTGCGAGGAATCGCCTAGCAGCCTGGCTGGGGAGGTGAAGAGCATGGTTGTCAGTGTTCGAAAGGAGTTCCGGATGGGCACAAACTTCAGCGATTTTCTGGCGGAGCAACTGAAGAACGATCCTGAACTGGCATTGGAGTATCACAAGGCAGGTCCGCGTTTTGATGCCGTGATGCAACTCATCAAGGCCAGGAACAAGCTGGGCTTGACCCAGACGGAGCTGGCCAAGCGCATGGGCGTGCTTCCGCACGTGGTAAGCCGCCTGGAATCCATGGAGCATAGCCCGCGCCTTGATACCCTTGCCCACGCCGCGATAGTGATGGGCTATGACCTGCAGATCAAGTTTGCGAAAAAGCATGGGACGAGGAAGCAACCCCACAGAGATTCCCAGCCCGCGCTTCGCAAGAAGACGGCCTAGTGAACCCCCGGCTCATCCCAGTCGTCGCGATCGTGGGGCCGACGGCGGCGGGCAAGACCGAGCTTGGCGTCGCGCTGGCCCAGGCCTACGGTGGCGAGATCGTCAGCGCCGATAGCCGCCAGATATACCGGTTCATGGACATCGGCACGGGGAAGCCCACGGCGGCCCAGCGCGCCGAAGTCCCGCACCACCTGCTGGATATCATCAAGCCGGATGAAGAGTTCAGCGTGGCGCACTACCAGGAGATGGCGGGCGCGGCCATCGCGGACACCGAGCGGAGGGGCAAGTTTCCCTTCCTCGTCGGCGGCAGCGGGCAGTACGTCTGGTCGCTCCTGCAAGGCTTCCGCCTGCCGCAGGTCCCGCCGAAAGAGGCCCTGCGCAAGGAGCTTGCGGCCATCGCCGAAGAAGAAGGCGGCGTAGACTGGCTCTTCGCCCAACTGCAGGAGGCAGACCCCGTCGCCGCCACGCGCATTGACCCAAGGAACGTGCGCCGCGTCATCCGCGCCATCGAGGTGACGCGCGCCACGGGGGTGCCCTTCTCCCAGGTTGGCAAGGCGGAGCCGCCGCCCTACCGGACGCTCGTGGTTGGGCTTACTATGCCCCGCGAGGAGCTTTACCGGCGCGTGGATGCGCGCGTGGACAAGATGATGGAGGCGGGCTGGCTCGATGAAGTGCGCCGCCTCTTGGAGATGGGCTATTCACCCACACTGCCCGCGCTTTCAAGCCTAGGCTATGAAGAGCTGATCGCGCACCTGCGGGGCGAGGTAACGCTCCCCGTGGCGGTCGCGAAGATCAAGCAGCGTACCCGCCGCTATGCCGCTCACCAGTACACCTGGTTCCGCCCTGCCGATACGCGCATCAGATGGTTTGATGTGATGACTGCGCGCCAGGCAGAGATGGCCGAAGCCGTGGCGACCTTCCTTGGGAAGGCGTGCTGATGAGACTCGTGACGTTGCAATGGGATCGAACTCTTAACGAGTAAAACCAGAGAAGCTCCCCCTCTCTTTTGTTCTCTCCCGCCGGGGGAGAGAAGAGGAGAGACGCAAGCACGTTACGGCTTGAGAGTCGTGCTGCGCCACCGCTCGCCGACGTGTTCATGACGGCCGGCGACCATCGTATAGGCTGCGACGGCGCCTGAGAGGGCCAGAGCGTAGATAAGCAGAGAGGCTTCGACATCAAGTTTCCAGGCTAACGCGAGTGTCGCGCCGTAGAGGGTGAGGCTTGCCAGGAGGATATTGCGGGTGAGGAGAAAGACGGTGACTGCCGCCGCGATGCCGACACCGAGGGCGAGCGGGATAAGGGGCAGAAGCGTTCCGGCGGCGGTCGCGACGCCGCGGCCTCCCTTGAAGTGATGGAAGAGGGGCCAGTTGTGCCCTGCCACGGCGGCGATGCCCGCCAAGATCGCCGCGCCATCGCCGATGAAGCTTTGGGCGATCAGCATAGCGACGGCGCCTTTCCCGATGTCGCAGAGGAGCACGGCGAAGGCGGCCTTGAGCCCGTGGAGCCAGAAAGTGGTGGACGCCCCCGCGCCGTGGCGATGGAGGTAATCGGCCTCTCCCGGATCATGGGAGAGAAGGTTGGCGAAGGAAAGGGAGCCAAGGGCGTACCCGGTGATCACGGCAAGGCAGACTTCGAGTGGGTTCATGAGAATGGGACCAACGATGAAGCGCGCGAAGGCGCGGTGTTAGCGATTGTCCGGGTGAGCTAGTGCGTCTTTCAGTTTTGCAGAGGCAAACCCATCGTGCCGGGCTATTGTACACCTTCTCATGGTGATCTATGGGAGAGGAACCGCGGCAGATAGGGAGATATTCGGCCGAATGGGGGCGCGTGCCCAAGGGAGCGGGCGGCCCTGAGGGTACGCCCACCGCTGGTTGAGATCTCGAGGGCGCGGGGCACGCGCCCCTACTGGAGGCGGCTGGCGGCGGTGCCTCCATCCACCGGAATCATAGTTCCGGTGATGAAGGAGGAGTCGTCGGAGGCGAGGAAGAGGGCGACGGTGGCGATCTCTTCAGGCTCGCCGATGCGCCGGAGGGGGACATTCACGCCGAGACGTTTTTTATAGTCGTCCCCGGCATAGACCTGCTGGTGCTTCATGAGCCGGGGCGTGTTGATGGCCCCCGGGCAGATGGCATTGACCCGGATGCCCTTGGGGCCATAATCCAAGGCGGTGCACTTGGTGAGGCCCATGACGCCGTGCTTGGAGGCCGAATAGGCGGCCTGGTTTTCGCTGCCGCCAAGGCCAAGGGTGGAGGCGACGTTGATAATCGCGCCGCTGCCCTGAGCAACCATGTGCGGCAGGACGTGCTTGAGGGTGTAGTAGTAGCCCGTCAGGTTTGTCTCCAGCGTCTCCAGCCACTGCTGATCGGGCATCTGGCCCACGATCTCAGGGATAGCCGAATCTGGACGGTTGCGCGCCGCGTTGTTGTACAGGATGTCCACACGCCCGAAGGTCTGGAAGGTCTTTTCGACGAGGCGTCGGACCTGGTCCTGCCGCGCGACGTTGCAGGGGATGAAGGCCGCCTTGCCGCCGGCGGAACTGATCATATCGGCGGTCTTCAGGCCGCCCTCTTCATTGATATCGGCCACAGCGATGGAGGCCCCCTCCTTGGCAAAGAGAAGGGAGACGGCGCGGCCCTGGCCTGAGCCTCCGCCTGTCACGATGGCGACCTTGTCCTTCAGTTTCATGCGCCCCTCCGGTCAGGGAGTCGGCGGGATTATAGCAGAGGGGCCGCGACTATAATGCGCAGGCTATGAGCGGCACAACGCGCACGCATCATCCCACAGGGCGGGTGTCCATCGCTGTCTGCGTCGAGCCGGGCGGCTCCGCCGCGGAGGCCCAGCGCATCGCGGCAGAGCTGGGCCTGCCGCTGGTGAAAGGCGCGGCATCGGCGCGGTGCGAGATGCTGCTGACGGCGACGAGCGATTGCCTGGAGCTGCGTGTGCTCAGGGGAGAGGCGGCCATCAAGGGCGCGAAGCCTCTCTGGGTAGACCTGGAGGCGCTGGATATCACGTCAGGCGCGGGGCGCACCTTGCACCAGCCCATCGCCAAGGCAGTGGGACTCCGAGGGAAGAGAGAATCGCCGGTGACGGTGATAGAGGCCACGGCGGGTTGGGGAAAGGATGCCTGGCTCTTGGCGTCCCTAGGCTGCCGGGTGCTGGCGGTGGAGCGCAGCCCCATCGTGGCGGCGCTGCTGGCGGACGGCATCGCGCGCGCAGGGCGGCGACAGCCTGAGGCGCAGGGGCGCCTGCGCCTTCTCAAAGCAGACTCGCGGAGCCTGTTGAAGGCGATTGCGGCGCTGGGGCAAAGCGGCGCGAACGATGAGCTGCCGGAGGAGGCTCGCGACTTCCTGCGGCCGGACATCGTCTATCTTGACCCTATGTTCGCTGGGGCAGAGAGGCGGAAGACGGCGGATAAGTACCCGATGCGCGTGCTGCGGCGACTAGTGGGCGCAGACGAGGATGCGCGGGAGCTCTTTGAGGCGGCTCTGCAAGCGGCCACGAGGCGCGTGGTGGTGAAGCGCCCTGCCAAGCGGGCGATGGATCTCGGCGTGAGGCCGTCGGCTACGCACGAAGGGAAGGGCTTCTGCTTCGACGTGTATGCGCCGCGAATGAAATGAGGGCTACCAGGCCTTGTGGGAAGGAGACGGCTCGCGCCGGATGATGATCTGCGGCCGGTCTACTTGCGCCTCCACCAGCTCCAGAAGCTCTCTCACGCCCCAGCCCTTCACGGCTGAGATGAAGGCTGTGGGCCTATCGGGCCGGCCCAGCCTTTCGCGCATAGGGGCCAGCTCGCGCTCCATCTCCGCCTCACTCTTGGCTTCGCGCAGGATGCGGTCCACCTTGTTGAGGGCGATCACCAGGGGCTTGTTCCCCAGGTTCATCTCCCGGAGTGTCGCCTCCACCACGTTGGCCTGCTCCTGGGCGTTGGGGTGTGTCACATCCACCACATGCACCAGCACATCGGCCTCTTCCAGCTCTTCCAGTGTGGCGCGGAAGGCGGCTACTAGGGCGGGCGGTAGCTTGTTGATGAAGCCCACGGTATCGCTCAGGAGGAACTCGCGGCCGGAGGGGAGCCGCGCTTTGCGGGTGACGGGGTCCAGGGTTGCGAAGACCTGGTCTTGGACAAAGACATCGGCGCGGCCGATCGTGTTGAAGAGGGTGCTCTTCCCGGCGTTCGTGTAGCCGACCAGGGAGACGGTGGGGAATCCCTGCTCCCTGCGGCGCCGGCGGTGGAGGGCGCGATGGGTACGCACCTCTTCGATCTCCTCCTTGAACTTCTGGATGCGGTCGCGGATAAGGCGGCGGTCCGTCTCTATCTGCGTTTCGCCGGGGCCGCGGGTGCCGATGCCGCCTCCCAGGCGCTCCAAGTGCGACCACTGGCCCGCCAGGCGCGGCAGCAGGTACTCGTGCTGGGCCAGCTCCACCTGCAGGCGGCCCTCCTTGGTGCGGGCGCGCCCGGCGAAGATATCTATGATGAGCGCGGCGCGGTCAATGACCTTGATCTTCAGCGCGCGCTCAAGCTCCCGCTGTTGGGAGGGCGTCAGCTCGTCATCCAGGATGACCGTATCGGCGCGGCGCTGGCGCACGAGCTCGGTCAGCTCGCCGAGCTTGCCCTTGCCGAAGTAGGTGGGCGTGGGCCGTTCGACGCGCTGGGCCACCTGCGCCACCACGTCCGCCCCTGCCGTGCGGGCCAGCTCGCCCAACTCTACGAGGGAGTCCTCAAGCGCCAAGTTGGCGTGCTGCCCTTTGACCTCGATGCCGCCCAGGATCGCGCGCTCCCTAAGTGATCTGGTGGGCAGCGGTTGTCTGGGAATAGGCGTCTCCTTGCGGGGCGCGTCCCGCCCGGCAGTGATTGGGCGCGTGCCCCGCGCCCCTACTTGGTGGGTTTGAGGGCGCTCAGGCGCTTCAGGGCCTCGTCCACACGGTCGTCAGGCAAGGTCATGGAGAGGCGGATGTAGCCTTCGCCGTGCTCGCCGTAGCCGCGGCCGGGGGTGACGACGATACCGGCCTCATCAATAAGCTTAGCGGCGTAGCTGGCGGAGGTCTGGCCTTCAGGGACGCGCGCCCACAGATAGAGGGCGGCCTTGGGCGAAAAGACCTTGAGGCCGAGCCGGTTGAGCGCCGGGACGAGCTTATCGCGGCGGCGCTGGTAGACCTTCACGTTGTCAGCGATGCATCCCTGGGGCCCGCGCAGGGCGTCTATCGCCATCTGCTGGATAGCCTGGGGGATGCCGCTATCCAGGTTGGACTTCACCCGCATGAGGGCGTTGATCATCTGGGCATTGCCCACGGCCATGCCCACGCGCCAGCCGGTCATGTTGTAGCTCTTGGAGAGGGAATGGAACTCGATGCCGATATCTATAGCGCCCTTGGCCTGGAGGAAGGAGACGGGCTTGTAACCATCGTAGGCGATCTCCGTATAGGGGCCATCGTGGCAGACGGGGATATCGTTTTTCTTGGCGAAGGCGACGACCTTTTCGAAGAACTTGAGATCGGCGACGGCGCCCGTGGGGTTGTTGGGATAGTTGAGCCAGAGGACCTTGGCCTTTTTGAGGACGCTCTGGGGGATGGCGTCCAGCTCCGGCAGGAAGCCGTTTTCGGCGGTGAGGGGCATGTAGTGGCTTTCGCCCCCGGCAAACATGGTGCCGATGGCATAGACGGGATATGCAGGATCCGGGACGAGGGCGATATCGCCCGGGTCTATGAAGCAGAGGGCGATGTGGCCGATGCCCTCCTTGGAGCCGATGAGGGGCAGGACCTCTTTATCCGGGTCCAGCGTGACGCCGAAGCGCTTCTGGTACCACTCGGCGATGGCCTTGCGGAAGTCGGGCAGGCCGTCCGACTCGGGATAGCGGTGGTTGGCGGGCACCTGGGCGGCCTTCCGCATACTCTCCAGGATGTGCTTCGGGGTCGGCAGGTCCGGATCGCCGATGGCGAAGCTGACGACGTCCACGCCGGCGGCGCGCTTGGCGGCGATCTTCTTGTTGATCTCCACGAAGAGGTAGGGAGGCAGTTTTTCGATCCGTTTCGCGAGTCGCATGCAGAGGCTCCTAGGGCGGTGAGAAGGATAAAGAGGGCCGCACCATGATAAACCGGTGACGGGTCAGAGACAAACGCTGTGCTAGAATGACGCCTGGATTCCCCAGGAGTAGAAGGACGGCTGTGGCCATCCATGTCGCGATCGAAACGGTGAGCAAGCGCTTCCCAGCGAAGGGCGGCGGCCTGCTGGTTTTGGACGGCGTGAGCCTGGAGGCGCAAGAGGGGGAGTTCCTCTCGCTCATTGGGCCGAGCGGCTGTGGAAAGACGACGCTGCTGCGGCTGATCGGCGGGCTGGAGGCGACGACGGAGGGTAGGGTCCTGGTGCGGGGTCTCGAGCCTAGGGAGGTCCAGAAGAGGAAGGAGATGGGATTCGTCTTTCAAGACCCTTCGCTCTTGCCGTGGCGGACGGTGCATGAGAATGTGCTGCTGCCGCTGCAGGTGAACGGGGGGAGGGGCCGGGAGGGCCTTAGGCCCGCCCCTACCCAGGGTGACGCGGATGCGCTGCTGGCGACCGTGGGGTTGCAGGAGTTCGCCCGCTACTACCCGCATCAGCTTTCGGGCGGGATGAAGCAGCGGGTAGCGCTGGCGCGGGCGCTGGTCTTTGACCCGGCGCTCCTGCTGATGGATGAGCCGCTGGGGGCTCTAGACGAGCTGACGCGGAGCGCTATGCGCTATGAGCTGCTGCGCATCTGGGAGACATCCCGCAAGACGGTTGTGATGGTGACGCACTCCATCGCGGAGGCGGTGCTGATGTCCGACCGGGTGGCCGTGATGACGGCGCGGCCGGGGCGCATCGCCGATGTGGTGACGATTGACCTGCCGCGCCCGCGGCGAGAGGGGATCGAGCGGACGGCGGCCTTCCTGGATGCCGTGGAGCGCATCCAGCGACTGCTGATGACGGGAGGCTACGGTGGACCAGCCACTGGCAGAGCCGCGGCCCGCCGATAAGGCGCAGCCGCGCGCAGAGGCGGGAGGCTGGCGGCGCGCCGTGAGGACGAGCCTGCCGACGCTGGGATATCTGGTGCCGCCGCTTATCGCGCTTGTCATCGGCGGGGTCATCTGGGAGCTGTGGGTGCGCGCCGCCGATACGCCGACGTATATCTTCCCCAGGCCGACGAAGGTGCTGGACCGCTTCTTCGGCGACCTTTCGTATTTCTGGCGGCACGGCTGGGTGACGCTGTATGAAGGGATGCTGGGCTTCGCCCTTGGCGCCGGGGGCGCCATCCTCTTCGCCATCGCGATGGCGGCTTCGCGGCCAGTGGAGAAAGGCGTCATGCCGCTGGCGATCCTGGTGAAGGTGACGCCCATCGTGGCGATCGCCCCGCTCTTCACGATCTGGTTCGGCTTCGGGAGCTTTCCCAAGGTGCTCATCGCCGCCTTTCTGACCTTTTACCCGGTGCTCATCAATGCCATCGTCGGCTTCCGCTCCATGAACCCAAGCTCCGCCGACTTTCTTCGCTCCATCCATGCCTCGCCTGCGGAGATCTTTTTCCGGCTCCGGCTGCCCAGTTCGCTTCCGTACCTCTTCGCCTCGTTCCGCATAGTGATTCCCCTGGCGCTCATCGGCGCGACGGTGGCGGAGTGGTTCAGCGGCGATAGAGGGCTAGGCAGCGTCATCATCGTCGCGCATAATAACCTCGATATGCCGACGCTCTTCTCGGCGATCGTCACGCTGGCGCTCATCGGCATCGGCCTGACGATGCTGTTATGGATGATCGAGAAGCGGCTGCTTTTCTGGCACGAATCAAACCTGGCCCGCTGAGGAAATACCGGAGATCTGGGCCGGTTCCTAAAAGTCGTCGGTGCGTTTGTGAAAGCCTCACCGTGGAGGTGGCGTCCGAGCCATACGTGCGATAGAGCGTTTGTCGAACGCCTGGGACGGGCGGGTATGCGCCTGTTCGCGGGCACGTGCAGTTGACCATTTAGCAAACGTCCTAAGGAGCACTTCGGATGCGTTTCACAACGCCGTCTCGGTCTAGACTTTTTGCCTTGCTGCTTGCGGCCCTTTCTCTGACGATGGTCGCCGCCGCGTGCAGCAACGATAGTGCATCGAAGAGCGACCAGCCTGCGCCGACCGCTGCGCCTCTAGCGGCGACGCCGACGCTAACGCCGAAGAAGATGACGTTCATGGCCGGGTTTAAGGCCCAGGCCAACCTGCCCTTTGTGGCCGCCTATGTGGCGGAGAAGAAGGGCTACTTCGCCGAGCAGGCGCTGGACGTCACGATCCGCCACGCCGCCAGCGGCGAACACCTGAAGCTATTGGTGGACGGCGAGATTCAGGTGACCACGGCGGATGCCGGCTCGGTTCTCCGCCGCCGATCGGACCCGGATGTGCCGATTCGGGCCATCGCCCTCTTTGGCCAGAAGGGGCAGAACGCCTACATGGTGATGGAGAAATCGGGCATGAGGACGCCAAAGGACTGGGAGGGGAAGACCTTCGGCTATAAGACGAGCGTGCCGCCGGAATACCTGGCCATCCTGAAGGCGAATGGGGTGGACCGCTCCAAGATCCGCGAGGTGCGCGTGGGCTTTGACCCGCGCATCTTGAGCGAAGGCCAGGTGGACATCCTGGCGGTCTTCAACTCGAACGAGCCGGACGTTCTCCAGAAGCTCGGCCTTGGCGTGCGGGTCTTCAACCCGGAAGACTACGGCGTGCCGACGCTTGGGCTGACGTTCATCGCGATGAAGGAGCGGCTGGATGGCGATCCCGACCTCTACACGCGGTTCGTGAAGGCGACGCTGAAGGGCCTGCAGTTCGCGCTGGACCCGAAGAATGAAGAAGAGACGCTGAACATCATCATGCAGTATGCGCCCCAGGAGGACCGGGAGCACCAGCGATTCATGCTGCGCGAGGAACTGCGGAACGCCAGAGGCCCGGTGACGGAACAGTTCGGCCTTGGGGCGATGGCGGATGCCCAGTGGAAGGGCCTCTACGATCAGCTTATCGAGTTCCAGGCGCTGCCGAAGCCGTTCGACTACAAGACGGCGTACGACGATCGGTTCGTGAAGGCGGCGAATGGCAAGTAGGGAAGAGCAGAGAACTCGCCCACAGCATAGAGGCAGGATGGGGGGAATGGGCGTTTTGGGCTTTGAATAGACCGGTTTGCCTGTGTTGCTAAAAGCTCAGAAGTCGAGGGTGATAGAGAGTGCCCTCCGCTCTCCCGAAACAAAAAGATTATTCGGGAAGAGCGGAGGGCAGGCGCCAAGGGGGAGAGGAGCCGCGACCCGGACGATGGGATGATGAAGCGGGGTCGCGGATAGCGTTCAGCGCTGCGCCAGGACCACCCGGTTGAGGCTATCAATGTGGTACACATACCGGCGGCCTTGAGCCTCCACGATGACCTTGTAGCCCGGGGTGATGACCTGAGCGTAGAGGGCCGGCGGGGCCGGGAGGCCCAGGCTCGCATCAGGCCAGTTGACCTTCTCCACGCGCAGCACCGCGATGGCGCTCAGCGGGAGGATCAGGCGATTGGAGAGATCGAGTTTGGCCAGGGCGGCCATCTGGTCGCCGCAGGCCCAGAGGGTCTGGAGGTCGTCGCAGTCAAAAGGCGGCTCAGGCTCCACGATCGGCGGGCGCTCTTGCGGCTGATCGTTGGCGTGGGAGAGGGCCAAGGTCACGGCAGGCGTCACCGCCGCGACGGTGAGGACGATCAGCCCTGAGATAAGCCACTTGCGCATATCGCAACCTCCATAGGGCGCATTCCCCTATCACTGAATAGACGGCGGAGGGCAGGCGAAAGTTCCCAGGGCGATATATAGAACGGCTGGACCAGAAGGCGCTCTGAACGGTCAATTGGAGGCGGCGTGGGAGAGGAGGTAGAAGAAGAGGAGCAGGCCGCCGACGAAGAGGAGGGCTGCGACGGCGATACAGCCGAAGCAGCCTTTGGTCTTCCAGCCGGAATCGTCGCGTTGCCACATGGGGAATCGTGCGCTGTGACCTAGGATTGCTCTCCAAGGAGGACGCTGCGGGAGCGCTGGGTCGCCACAGTCTCACCCCGTTGGTTAGTATAGGTGTTGAGGATGCTGATGAAGACGAGGGTCGCGTTTCTCCCCGGTCTGGTTTCGTAGCCTTCCACGACTGCAGTGACGGTGATGCGGTCTCCGGCCATGACGGGGTGGTAGTAGTCCCATTCCGAGCCGGCATCGAAGCCGGGTTTTAGCCTGCCGAACTGGAAGGGGCTGACGGGCAACGGGGCCGGGTTGAGGGCGCGGAGGAAGGTGGGTGGGGCGATGATGCCGCCGTGGCGGCCGGCTCGGGCTGCCGATCCATCGCGGTAGAGGGGATTGGCGTCGCCTATGGCCTCAACGAAGCGGCGGATGTGGCCCTTTTCGATATCGTAGGTCACCGGCGGCGATGGACGGCCGATGGCCCCGCGCATGGCCTCAGTGATGAGGTCGTCAGTCACGGGTGAAGGCTCCAGTGCTTAAGATGTGCCGTCAGCGTGCTGAGAGAGGCCACTGCGCCACCGGCCTAGATGCGAAGGAATGTGGCCACGAAGGCGACGGTGAAGTTATCAAAGCGAGTGGTGGGCTGTTTGATCAGCCCGGGCATCTTGGCGATAGCCGCCGCCGGGTCTTTGGCGTCGGTCTCGTAGACGGCCAGGAACTTGGCGTCTCCGGGCTGCGGGTCGGCGATGGCGTAGCGGGCGGCGGCATAGATGCAGCCGGTCTCTATGCGCTCGGGGACGTGGACGGTGTCATACCACTTGTTGAACTCGGCCTCGCGGGCAGGGTCGTTGCAGGTGGTAAGGACGACGAGGACGCCCGTGGTGCGATGACTGGTGTAGGGGCCGCTCTTGGCTGGGAAATCGCTGATGCGTTTGAAGACCCTTCGATACTTGCCCTCCAGAAGGGGCGAGATGTTCATGCTGCCGGCGCGCTTGCGCATCTCGTTGGAGGCGGCGACGGGATCATGCCAGGTAGATTCGTAGAGGGCGAGGTAGTGCGCCTCCTCCGGCTTGGGCGCGGCGTTCTTGAAGCGCGTGGCGGCGTGATAGACCTTGGTATTCAGGACCTCCGGGATGTGGATCTTGTCATACCAGTGGTTGAAGTCTTTGTCCTGGGCTGGGTCTTTGCAGTTTGACATATTGACCAGCAGGCTAGGGGAGCTTGCGCCGTCCATGAAGAGCTCCTTCATCGAGCGAGAAGTGGAGAGCCATCGTACAGCATGTGACAACAGGCATCGTGAGCGGCGCAGGAGGCGTGTGCTAGAATCGCCGAAAGGACAGGAGGGCGGCGTGGAGATACGGCGCGCGACGAAGCCCGACGGGATGATCGCGATCTTCCTCATCGAAGACCCGGCGAAGTCGGTAGATGGCGATAGGGCGGTGCGCGCCTACCTGGACGAGTGGGAGCTCACGCCGAAGTGGGAGCAGGACCTGCCTGTGGACGGCCAGCCCCGGCGAGTCATGTACTTCGGCGAATGCTACTTGCGTGGGCATATGGAGCAGATCGAAAAGCTTGTGAAGCAAGATGCGCCCGCGGACAAGGCGCAGCCCCGATGAAAGAAAGAGGGGCCAGTCAACGACCGGCCCCTCTTTGTCCTGTTCGAGAGCTTAGGCGTTAGACGCCATAGAGCTTCTGGATGCCCGCCTTATCGCCGCATTCCAGGCTTCGCTTCTTCACCTCATCCTTGGAGCCATAGCTGTACATCGTGTGCGCGGCCTCCGAGACGTAATCCAGGCCGAAGGCGTGACCGGCTTCGTGGGTGCCGATATTCTGGACATCGTACGCGCCCGCCGAGACTACGGCTGTATTGGGGTCAGCCCCACCGAGGTCGCTCTGCGCCCAGTTGAAGCCCGGGTCGGTATTGAAGACCATATCCCATTCCACCGCGGCTTTGGTGGCTCTATTGCGCCAGGTCCAGGTGACTGCGATGGCGTTGGAGTAACCTAAAGCGCTAAGTGAACCCCAGCCGACCTCGTTCGTCCCGTTGCTGGAACCGGTGTAGCTGCTGGGAACGCCGGCGAACGTCCCACCAACCGGCGCAGGGAGCCCCGACCAGTTTGACCACTCTGCCACCGAGTTCACAACGCCGGTGAGGGCGTCCTGGGCGGCGAGCCCGCTTCCCGAGGAGTCAACGACAAAGGTCACTGCCGCGTTCAGATCGGCCCACTTTGCGAAGGTGCGCGAAGGACAGGCTCCTCCGCCCCCGCCTCCGCCAGGGCGAGCCTGCTCCGGCGGGCCATGACCTTTGGGGTAGTGAACAAAGATGATGACTTCTTTATCAGGAGGCCCGTTGCCGGCGGCGAGGCCGGTATCGCTGAATGCCGAAAGCGAACTCAGGACCAGCGCTACGGCGAGTATCAATCGAACGGCGCGGGAAGTCTTCATAGGTAGCACCCCCTAGGTATGCCTATGAGTGAGTCGAGTTGACGTAATTGTAATACTGCGTGCAATAGCGATGTTTGATGCCCAGGTTTGGAATCGGTTAGGGAATGTGACGGCCTACCAGCGCAGGGCCTTCTTGAGGATGAAGTCCACTAGCCAGTCCGGCGCATAGCGCGCGGCGTACTTCCCGACGTGGGCATCCAGGCCAGTGGCGTAGCGCGCTCTCACGCCCCTGGCCTCTATCGCCTGGCGAATCCGCCAGGCGACGCGGATGGGGTCGGCGCGCAAGCGGCTCTCCACAGGAGGCTTGGTGCGCAGGCGAACGGTACGCTCGAAGTTCGGCGAGCCGGGCTGCATCACGCGCCTGCCCACGACAACGTTCTTGTGGAAGTCCGTCTGGAAGACGCCGGGCTCGATGAGGGTGACGCGGATGCCGGCGTGGGCGAGCTCGATGTGCATGGCGCGGCTGACGGCCTCCAAGGCGTACTTGGTGGCGGCGTAGGCGCCGTTGGCGGGCATGGTGAACTGGCCCGCCATGGAGCCGACGTTCACGATGACGCCGGACTTTTGCTCCCGCATCTGGGGGATGACGGCCTGGCTGACGCGCACGACGGCGAAGAGGTTGGTTTCGAAAACGGCGCGGAGTTCGTCGAGCTCCAGCTCTTCGATAGGCCCCCAAAGGCCGTAGCCGGCGTTGTTTACTAGGGCGTCTATGCGCCCGAAATCGCGCAGGGACTGTTGGATGACGCTTTGGACGGCTCCATCATCGGTCACGTCCATGGCACCGGTGGTGACGGGCAGTGAGCGGGCCTTGGCCTCTGCCGCCAGGCTTTCGAGGAGCTCGCGGCTGCGCCCGGTGGCGATGATGCGGTGGCCCCGTTGGGCCATGTGGAGGGCGGCCACGCGCCCGATGCCGCGGGTGGCGCCGGTGATGAGGACGACCTGGGATTTAGGGGGCATTGGGGTGGGAGGAAAGCAGAGGGCGTGAGGCGCTCTGGAGGGCGCGTGCCCCGCGCCCCTACTTTTTCTCGGCGTTCAGCTTGTCCACGTAGGCCTCAAGGTTGGCGAGGTAGTTTCGGATGGTGGCGGACTGGTCCATGACGAAGCGGGAGAAGAAGCGGAAGATGGGGTTGTAGACTTCGCCGTTCTCGGTGACGATGACGAGGGTGCCGAAGCCGGCCTGTGCCAGCTCGATGGCCCAGCCGCCGCCGAAAGGGAGCTTTTCATTGGCGATGCGGCGCACAAGGAGTTTTGGGGGTTCTGCTTGCATGGTTTCCAAGAGCAGCTTCCCTTCGCGCTTGCCGTCCTCCAGCCAGACCTCATGGCCGCTCTTATCGGCTGAGCGCTCGACCTTCTTGAGGCCTTTGCGCCACCTGGTCTGGCCCGGGAAATCGGTGATGATGGCCCAGACTTCGGCAGGTTGGGCCTTGATCTGCCCGCGCACCGTCGCGGTGTGCTTGACTGGCAGGCGGGAGCCGATGAGGTAGATGACGGCGGGGACCGCGACGATGACGACGATCGGGATGACGATGGCCCACAGCATGGCGGATACCCCTCCTATGGCGTTGGACGGCCATATCTTGCCTGCTGCCAGGCCGGTAGGCAAGCGGGGCGCTTTCTAACGGCTTCGGCGGCCTGCATCCCGATGTGTATCCCTTCTCCAGACGCAGGGGGTGTTCCCGGCGCCCTCGATAGGGTAATCTATCTGCCGCACTTCACCCCGAAAGGCAGTCACCCATGTTCCGACTCTCCGGCAACCGCGTCGTCATTCCACGCACCGAGCTGACCTACCCCGGCATATCTCGCGATGTGCTTACCGATAAGAACGCCGATTCGCTCAAGATGAGCAAGAGCGCGGCGAAGGCGCCGGTGGACCACATCATGGGCGATATGGAGGACGCCTGCGCCTTTGACCTGAAGGGGCCGCCGGTGCGCAAGGCGCTGGCGGAGGCCTTCAGCACGTTGGACTTTGGGAACAAGGTGGTGACGTGGCGGCCGAACAATGCCAAGTCGGCGTTCTTCGAGCAGGACATGGAGTACATGATGCGCCACGCCGTGGACAAGTTCGACGGCATCATTCTGCCGAAATCGTTCAGCGATGAGGAGAGCCGCTACGCCTGCGACGTGCTGACCTTTTGCGAGAAGGCCTTCGGCTGGTCGCGGAAGGTGCAGGTGGAGGCACTGATCGAGACGCCGAACGCTCTGCTGAAGGCGGACGCCATCGGCGAGGTGCTGCAGCGCTCAGGCCGGGGCGCGGGCCTGGTCTTCGGCATCGCCGATTTCTCATCGTTCATCGGCACGCCGAAGATCATTGACGATCAGCATATGAACTTCGCGTATGCCAAACAGCAGACGGTTATCGCGGCGAAGGCCCACGGGCTCCATGCGATAGACAACGTCTATATCCGCTTGCCGCAGAAGAGCGACAGCCCGGAGGCGGTGAAGAAGATCGAGCAGGGGCTGCGGGAGAAGAACCAGTGGTCGGCGGCCGTCGGCATGGACGGGACGTGGGTGATCCACCCCGCCCAGGCGGCGATCGCGGCGGAGTGCTATACGCCCACGGACAAAGAGACGAATGACTATAAGCGCGTGCTGGAGTATGCCCAGTCGAAGGGCGGCGGCGCCATCGCGGACCCGCAGACGGGGGAGATGATTGACGACGCGACGCTGCGGATCGCGCTGACGGGGCTGAGCAAGTCTGCCCAGGCGGGCAAGGTGACGTGGGACTACCTGGCGGCGATGAACAAGCGCATCACCGAATTGACGGGGTATGACATCCTGAAGCTGGGGTTTTAGGGCGCAGGCTTAGCTCCCGGCTTTCGCCGTTGCTTGGACCGGTATCCGCGTCTTCGGCTTCACCTTCTCTTCGTCTTCCCATCGGCGGATGATTTCGTAGAGCGTCGTGCGCTGGGCAGGCTTGAAGCCTGCCTCGCGGATCATCTGCACCACCTCGTCCACGGTGGTGCGGTTGTAGAAGCCTGAGGCGAGCATCACGTTCTCATCGAAGAGAGTGCCGCCGAAGTCGTCGCCGCCGAAGTGGAGGGCCACCTCGCCGGTCTTTTTGCCTTCGGAGAACCAGGAGGCCTGGATGTGCTGGAAGTTATCCAGGAAGATGCGCGAGGCGGCGATGACGCGAAGATATTTCGTGGGGCCGGCCTCTTCCTTCACCTTCTTGGAGAGGGCGCTGTTGCCCTTGCTGAAGCTCCAGGGGACAAAGGCGGTGAAGCCGGGAGCCTCGTCCTCCAGCTTCCGGATGTGGTCGAGGTGCTCGATGATGTCCTCATCGGTGTCCAGGTGGCCGTACATCATGGTGGCGGTGGACTTGATGCCGACTTGGTGGGCCTCCCGGTGTACGTCTATCCAGCTCTTCACGTTGCCCTTGGGGAAGAGGCGGCTCACCTTGTGCTTGACGCGATCCGAGAGGACCTCGGCGCCGCCGCCGGGGAGAGAGCGAAGGCCGGCCTTGTGGAGGCGCTGGAGCACCTCGCGGAGAGGAAGGCCGGAGACCTGAGACATCTTTTGGATCTCGGGCGCGGAGAAGAAGTGGGTGTGCAGGTTGGGGTAGGTCTCTATGCTGCGGCGGACGAGCTCTTCGTAGTATTCCAAGGGCAGTTTAGGATTCAGGCCGCCCTGCAGGAGAACGGTGGTGACGCCCTTCTTGAGAGCTTCGCCGAGCTTCACGAGCATCTCGTCCACGGTGTAGGTGTAGGCCTCTTTGTGGCCTTCGGTGCGGTAGAAGGCGCAGAAGGTGCAATAGGCGTCGCAGACGTTGGTGTAGTTGAGGTTGGTGTCCACGACGAAGGTGACGTACGGCTGCGGGTTGTGGCGGAAGCGCCATAGGCTGGCGAAGGCGGCCAGGTCTTGAAGGTTAGCATTGGTGAGGAGCCAGAGGCCCTCCTCCGTGGTGATGCGCTCGCCGCGTTCGACTTTTGCCTTGATGATGTCACGCATGTGGTGTCTCCTGACGGGTGCGCCTGAGGCACGCCCCTACGTGTGCGCCGCTTGGCTCTCCTCTTTCGGCAGCTCCGCAACGAGCTTTGTGAAGCGTTCGATGGCCTGCTTTTCGCCGGGGCCGAGAACGTAGTCGAAGCCTTCGAGATACTCGCGCACCTCGGCGGGGGTCATATTGAGATCGGGGCGGCCGCTGCGCACATCGGGCAGGTTGGCGATGCCGATGGTGAGGCCCATGCGCAGGGCAAGGTCGGTGGCGTTGCGCTCGGCCCTGGGGACGTCCTTGCGGACGACCCAGGTGGCAAAGACGAAGGGGAGGCCGGTCCACCGGTGCCAGACTTCGCCGAGGTCATAGGCGAAGGGGTGCCCGGGGACGCCCTTGCGCGCCTTGAGAGCCCCGTCGCCAATGAGGAGGTGGGCCTCCGACTCGTCCTTCAGCCCCACGTAATGCGAGGGCGTCACCTTCCAATAGTTGCGCAGGAGGATGCGCAGGAGGCGCGCCGAGGACGATGTCTCGTCGGTCACGCCGATGCGCTTGCCGTGCAGCTGCTCCACGGGGACGGAGGAGAAGAGAAGGATGCTGAAGGCCTTCTTTTTGGTGGCGATACAGAAATCGCCGAGGCGCTCCCAGGCAGGCTCCAGGGCCAGGGCGTCCAGGAGCGGCACAGGGCCGGCGACGATGCGCCCTTCGCGGGCGGCCTTGGCCATGGCCGTCGGCACCAGGGGGACAAGGTGGAAGGGCTCGCCCTGCATGCGCTGGTAGAAGACGACGCTATTGAGGTAGGGCATGAGGCCGATGTTGATTGGCATTCGTTAGACCATCGTTAATTAAGTTCCTGTACCTGGCGAATTCGTACAGGGCATCTTCGATGTCGGCTATGAACCAAACACCTGCAGTTTCGGGATTTCTAGGGTTCTGTGCGACAGCTAATTTTTGTATCCGCTTGCACAGGTCTATAAAGCGCAAATAGCCTCGCACCATTGAGTTCTCATCTCCGTCTCGAATTTGGCCAATGATTGATTCAGTTGCTTTTCTTATCCAGCTATCCAATGCTCCATACTCTAAGGGATCGATAAACCTAAGCGTTTTGCTTGCGTAGGAAAGCCCCCACTGCTTGAGGCAAAGGAGTTTTCTCAGGGCGACATCTGGATTATTGAGGTGGCTCATTGCTGATTTGGTTGCATATATTGCCGCGGAAGGGGTGTTCTTTCCTTCTACGTGCTTTGCTCTGCCACGTTCGTCGCCTCCCCACAGGGCTAGCATCTTCAAATCACCAAGATCGAGATACCCTACTTTCTTCGCTTTTGCACTTAGATACTCCTCAATAACAGGAGATCCGGGTATATTCCGCTGTACATCGCCCACATAGTAGGCAGTCTTTTTATATTGGTCGTACCAGTAGCCTATTTCCGCTGCGAACTGGGCAATAGTTAAGGTTTCTCCGCTTCTTTTGGTTGTCTCTGGCATCCGTATTCTCGTTTTTTTATTCTCTTGCTCCTCAATTCTCAGCCCTAGTTCCTGTACACCTTCACCGTGTTATACAAGGCATCTCTCTCAACGGGGACCTTCCCGGCGTCCTTGATCAGCTCCACCAGGTGTTCGCGGACGAGGCCGATGGGGCTGGCGGCCTTAGCGGCGTGGGCGATGCGCTCCTTGCCGATGGTGCCGTCCATATCGTCGGCGCCGAAGTTCAGCGCCATATCGGCGGCCTCTTCGCTCATCATGACCCAGTAGGCCTTGATGTGCTTGAAGTTGTCCAGCATCAGGCGGGAGACGGCGATGGTGCGCAGGTTGTCTATGGCGGAGGCCTGGCGGGCCACGAGGTGGGTATCGCCGATCTGGTACTCCAGGGGGATGAAGACCTGGAAGCCGCCCGTTTCGTCCTGGGCCTTGCGGAGGATGTCCATGTGGGTGACGCGCTCTTCGATGGTCTCGATGTGGCCGTAGAGCATCGTGGAGTTGGAGGGGATGCCCAGGCGGTGGGCCGTCTGGTGGATCTCGATCCAGCGCTTCCAGCCGGCCTTGCCGGGGAAGAGCTCCTTGCGGACGCGGTCGGAAAAGACCTCTGCGCCGCCGCCGGGGAGTGTCTGGAGGCCGGCCTCCTTCATACGCAGCATCGCCTCCTTCACGGGGACCTTCCACCGCTTTTCGAAGTAGTCCCATTCAGCGGCGGTGAAGGCCTTGATCTGCATCTTGGGGAAGCGCTTGTGGATGGCCGCCACGATCTCGACGTACTTTTCGAAGGGCCAGGTGGGATGGTGGCCGCCGACGATGTGGACTTCGGTCATCTCCTCATGGAGGGAATCGAGCATCTCCTCCATGGAGAGCTCGTAGGCGTGCGTATCGCCCGGCTTGGCGGCGAAGTCGCAGAACTTGCAGGAGAGGACGCAGAGGTTCGTGGGGTTCACCTGGCGGTTGAAGACGAAGTAGACGTTATCGCCGGACTTCCGGCGCTTGGCCCAGTCAGCCATGCCGCCGACGGCGATGAAATCGGGCGAGCGGTAGAGCTTGACGCCGTCCTCCACGGTGATGCGCTTGCCCGCGCGCACCTTCTCCCAGATGGGGAGGAGGGACTCATCGCGGAAGATGACGCCGTCTACGTCCAGTAAGCGTTCCATCGTTTGTTCACCTTATCTACGATTGCGCTGTCCATCAGCAGGGGCGCGGGATAGCCCTGCTTCCAAGTGGCGTCTATGGCGAGGGGGCCGCGGTAGAGCGGGGCCGCCCCTTCGAAGCGCATCTCCGGAAAGAAGGCGTCGCGCGCCGGGTCGAAGCGGGTAAAGATACCCCACAGGAGGCTGGTCTGGTCGTTGAGGTTGATATCCTCGCTCACCGCCGCGATGAGCTTGAGGCCGCGCGCCTCCGGCGCGGAGGCGATGCGGCGGACCACGTCGCTGCCGCCGCCGCGCACCTTCACCGCCAGAAGGGTCTCCTCCACCAGGCGGGAGTCGGTCACTTCAGGCGCGAGGCGGCGCAGGTCGAGGGAGTGCGGATCGAAGGGCCAGGAGCCGCCGTTCTCGCCGGCCTTGGGCGTGGCATCCAGGGCCATCTTGCTGCCCAGGTGCATCTTGAAGCTCGTGAAATCCAGGGTGTCCAGGGGGACCCGCGGCAGGAGGAGGAAGTCGTTCCCGGCGCTGAAGTGCTTGTGGACCTCGCGGAGGACGGCGGTGAAGTCACGGGGGTCCACGCCGGGGCCGACGAGGATGATGCACTTGGTGAGGGAGAGCTGGCCTTCGCCGAAGAGGCCGAGGGCCGTCTTGAGGGGCTCCTTGGCGAAGCGCGACCTGACGGAGACGACGAGGAGGTTGTGGAAGCCCGCCTCGTAGTAGGCCCAGAGGTCGGAGACCTCAGGGCGGATGAGCTTGAGGAAGGGGTTCAGGAACTCCTGCGCGGCATCGCCCATCCAGCGGTCCTCTTGTGGCGGCTTGCCGACGACGGTGGCAGGGTAGATGGGATCGCGACGGCGCGTGACGGTATTCACGTGGAAGACGGGGAAGGGCGCGGCGTTGGAGTAGTGGCCGAAGTGGTCGCCGAAGGGGCCTTCCATGCGCCGCTCCTCGGGGAGGACCTTGCCCTCCAGAATGAACTCGGCGTTGGCGGGGACGCGCATGTTGAGGGTCTTGGCCTGGACCATGGGCAGAGGCTTTGTCCGCAACAGGCCGCTGAAGACGATCTCCTCCAGCGCCTCCGGCAGAGGCAGGATGGCGGAGAGCATCAGCGCCGGGTCGCCGCCGACCACGACTGCCGCCTCCAGGGGCTTACCCTGCTGTTCGGCTTCGAAGTAGTGGTAGCCGCCGCCCTTGCCGAGCTGCCAGTGCATGCCCGTGGCGGCCTTATCGAAGATCTGAAGGCGGTAGAGGCCGAAGTTGCTGCGGCGGTTCACCGGGTTGTAGGTGAGGGTGGGCGAGAAGGTGAAGAAGCGGCCGCCGTCATCGGGCCAGCACTTGAGGACGGGCAATGCTTCCAGGTTGGGCTGTTCGACGACCTCTTGCGCGATGGCCCGGCGCGCCTTTTTGAGCCGCGCCGCCATCAGCAGCCGCACGGTCTTGCGGTTGCGGAGGAGCGTCTTGGGCGAAGGGGGGTTGAGCTCTTCGATGAAATGGATGATCTGCGCGCCGACCTCCGCCGGCGGCCTGCCGATGGCCATCTCGATGCGCTTCTGCGAGGCGAAGGCGTTGATGAGCAGGGGGTAGCGCGAGCCTTTGACCTTTTCAAAGAGCAGGGCCGGACCGTTCTGGAGCACCTGGCGGATGGCGATCTCGGTGATTTCCAGCTCCGGGTCCACCTCAACGCGGACGCGCTTCAGCTCCCCGGCTCGCTCCAGGGCAGCCACGAACTGTTGCAGATCACGGTAGGGCATAGGTCTGTCTTCCCCTACGCTCTTCTCCCTAGATGGGAGAGGAACTCGAGCGCAGCCCGAGAGGAGAGGGTGATGTTACTCATCTATTCGTCCACCTGTGCCAGCTGGGCCAGCGGGTCGCCGCGCCACTGCGCATAGAGGTCGTTTTCAACGCCCAGGCGATCGAGGATGCGCCCGGCGACGCTGTTCACCAGGTCGTCCACGGACTTGGGCAGGTGGTAGAAGCCGGGCATGGCGGGGAGTATCTCCGCGCCCGCTTCGGCCAGGGCCGTCATATTGCGCAGGTGGATGAGGTTAAGCGGCGTTTCGCGCGGGACGATGACCAGCCGCCGCTTCTCCTTGAGCGCCACATCGGCGGCGCGCTCGATGAGGTTCGTGGAGAGGCCGTGGGCGATGCGTCCCACGGTGCCCATGGAGCATGGCACGACGGCCATGCCATCGAAGGGGGAAGAGCCGCTGGAGATGGAGGCGGCGAAGTCCTTGTGGGGCAGAAGCTCCAGGGAGCCTTTGCCCACGGCCAGGTAATCGGCCCACTGCTCCTGCCGCGCGGCGCGTCCGCCCTTCATCTGCAGGCCGAGCTCGATGGCGACGACGCGCTCGCCGGCGGGAGAGACGATGAGGTTGACGTGGCAGCCGCGCTCCAGGAGGCCGCGGAGGACCTGCCGGGCGTAGGGGGCGCCGCTGGCCCCGGTGATGCCTATGACGTATGTGCGCATCGTTCGTTTCCTTTCTCGCAGGCCCTTCGCTTCTCGGAGGACCGGGATCGCTTAGGGTGACAGGATCAGACCAGGACGTCCGCCATGACGAAGAGGAAGAAGACGACGGCGATGATGCCGTTCATATTGAAGAAGGCCATGCCGATCTTCGATTCATCGCCCGAGCGCATGAGCCAGTGCTCGTAGAGGATGAGGGCGATGAAGGCGACGACGCCGGTGTAGTAGAAGGCGCCTGCATCCAGGAGCGGCCCGGCGGCGACGACGAAGGCGATGGTGAGGAGGTGGACGCCCCGCGCGATGGCCAAGGCCCAGACCTTGCCGAAGCGCGCCGGGATGGAGTGCAGGCCCTCCTTGCGGTCGAAGGCGAGGTCTTGGAGGGCGTAGATGACATCGAAGCCGGAGACCCAGAGGGCCGCGCCTGCCGCCAGGAGGATGGAGCCCGCCGTGAGCTCATCGGCAACGGCGAGCCAGACGCCCGTGGGGACGACGAGATAGACGAGGCCGATGCCGAAGTGGCAGAGCCAGGTGAAGCGCTTGAGATAGGGGTAGAGGATCATGGGCGTGAGGGCGGCGGGCCAGAGGCGCTGTGCCCACTGGCTGAGGTTGTAGACGGCGAGAAGGAAGAGGGCCAGCGAGAGGCCCATGAAGAGGAGCATATCGCGCCGCGCCAGGAGCCCCGCGGGCAGGGCGCGCCCGGCGGTGCGCGGGTTGCGCGCGTCTATCTGCGCGTCTATGAGGCGGTTGGCGGCCATGGCGATGGTGCGGGCGCTGACCATGGCGAGGGTGATCCAGAGGAAATGGCTTGCCAATGGCCAGCCATCTTCCACCAGGAAGAGGGCGGCGTAGGCGAAGGGGAGGGCGAAGATGCTGTGCTCGAACTTGATGGACCGGGCGAAGATGGCGAGCTTGCCCAGGGGCGCGCGGCCGGCGGTTGCGGCGGCTTGGCTCATGACGCCTCGCCTATCCCCAGCGCGCCGTGGAGCATGGCCCGCAGGGTGGGCAGGGCCTCCTCCACCGGGTGGGGACGCCCCGTCTCCAGCCAGCGGACCACGGTCTCGCTGATGGCGCCCTGCCAGGCGAGGGCGGCCAGCCCGGCGTCCACGCGGGCGCTTTCGCCCTGGGCCTCACGCATGAGGCCCTCCGTCATCTCGGCGAAGCGCCCCATGATTTCCTGGCGCCTCTTGGCGAAGGCGGGGCCCATGCTGTAGCCCTTGACGAGGAGGAGCTTGGCCAGGCTCTTGTGCTTGGTGAGGGTGCGGACGGTGGTCTCCATCGCCATATCCAGGCGCCGGACGGGGTCGGTCAGGGGCGCGATCTCGCGCTCGATGCGGTGGATGAGGCGCTTGCCCAGCTGGTCCATAACGGCCAGGAAAAGGCGCTCCTTGCTGGGGAAGTGGAAGTAGACGGCGCCCTTGGACATGCCGGACTTTTCGACGATCTCGTCCACGGCGGCATCATAATAGCCGCGCTGGGCGAAGACCTCTTCGGCCACTTCCAGGAGCCGTTCGCGCGTCTGCTGTTTCTGGGTCGTCATGCTTCAAACCGACTGGTCAGTCGGTTGAAGTATACCGAGGGCGAAAGAGGGGGTCAAGGGGAGCGTTATTCATATTTCAGGAGGAACCCTTGACGCAAAAGAGACGAAACCAAAAGACATTGACGGAAAAACGAGTGCGGGAGATAGCGAGGGAGGAGGTCAGGAAAACACAGGTCACGGAAAGAAAGAAACGCAGAAAAACCTTGCGGCCCGTGAGCGGCTACAGTGACGTATGGTAAATGTCCGTGAAGCCTAATTTTTGAGTTCTTTCTTCCAGAGGCTGCTGACTTCCTTGGCAACGCTTTCTGGAGTGTTCGACGATTTGGCTCGCTCTCTAGCTGAAGCGGCTGTGGTGACAACCTTTTTGCTCGCGTTGGCCTTCCGAGGATCTTCTGGGTCAGCCGTCAGGTCTAGGACTATCAGAATCTCGTCACACTCCCTAGAGATAGACTCCACAGCTAGGCGTTGCCGCGTGTCCAGAAGCGACTTCTCTACGAGCCGCAATCTTTTGTCGAGACCGTTTAGTTGTTGCTGGAAGCCTGCGATATCGTGCTTTTCTTCGATGCGCTTTACACGGCCTTTGAGATTATCGAAGGCTCTCTGTAGTTTCATCATCCTTCCGAGAACCTCTTTATCGAAACTCTTGTCCGTCACGCCACCCTCCTTACTGATGCTCTGGAACCTACAGCTAGCGCCTGTGCTTGGAGCACAATGACCGAGAGCATAGCATGGCGCAAAAATAGGGCGTGAAGGCGCCTATTCCGATGAAAGGAGATTAATGAAAGATTTAGAGGAAAACGAGGCTTTTACTTACTTTGGGGGCGCATCAAGAAAATGGAATAAGTCCGCGAACCGATGGGAACTAATTGATGAGATACAACGTCCCAGCCATGATCCAGTTTGCCCAGTTGCTCGCTCAAGAGTTTGGCGAGTTGTGGCGCGACTCCTGGGGCATAATCGAGGCTTACAAGATTATTCCAAGCGGCCTCCTTCGTAGGCATGACTATAAAACGATGTTCGGTTTCCATCACCCACCCCATTTTGAGAATTGGCAGAGTCTACACCATAGAAAGAAATATGAATAAGGCTCAAGGACTAGATGAGCTCCCAGCCGTACACCCGTCCTTGCTGGTGAGTCGGATGGATTAATTCTCCAAATGTGGCAACGCAACGCTGACCAATCGAAATTCCAAGGATTTGTCTAGTTATAAGCTCAAATGAATGCACAACAATTTCAAGATCCAGCCGAGGAGGACTATGCTCGAACCCGAACACGATTAGGCCTTTGCGCTCTTGGAAAGTGCTCGCCTTAAGTTTGAGTCCGTCCCCGATGGAGCTTGTGTTACCTGGGTAAGGATGAAGGATATTCTCTGACCAATGTTCGGCGGGTTTGTCATTGTCGCCATAGGGCCTTAGTAGTTTGAATTCCAGAGCCCAACTCCCTGGAAGAACCAAGTCACAGTATGCGGAAGCCCCAGGGTACTTCACTGGGCCGGCGTCTAGGTACAAGCCTGGTTTTTCGGCTTTGAGAACATCCAGGTCATATTTCATGGCTTGGGCCTCAGTTAGAGGGCCTACTCCAGGTTTATATGTTCGATTTTTTGATTTGCCAATTGGGCTATTTGAGTCCACAACTTTGAGGGCGTGGGCGAAGTCATCAACAATAGTTTGAAGCTGAATACTCACAGTTAGTCGCTCCAAGTCGAGGTGTCGTTGATCTGGCCACCTAACTTTGCCCTTTTCGTGTGGAGGTATCACCTAGCATTAGAAGCAGGTTATTATATCTGCCACTTTCTGGGAAGAAGGCAATAGTTTGATGCGCGCTATCCGCTTCCACCAGACCGGCGCAGCTGACGTCCTGCGCCTCGATGACGTGCCCAGGCCATCGCCCGGGCCTGGGGAGGTGCTGGTCAAGACGGCCTATGCGGGCGTCAACTATGCCGATATCGCCTTCCGCAAGGGGCATATCAAGGTGCAGAGCCTCCCCTTCTGCCCCGGCCTGGAAGGCTCGGGGACGGTGGAGGCCGTGGGCGCGGGCGTGACCACGTGCAGGCCGGGCGAGCGCGTCCTGGCCTTCAAGCTGCGCGGCTCGTACGCCGAATACTTCATCGCGAAGCAGGATGCTGTCTTCGCTGTGCCAAGCGGGATGGCGATGGAGCAGGCGGCGACGGTCCCCCAGATCTTCATGACGGCCTGGTGCTCGCTGGCCGTCCGCGGCAGGCTCCAGCGAGGGCAGACGGCCCTCATCCACTCGGCGGGAAATGGCGTCGGCATCGCGGCGGTGCAGATCGCGAAGCACCTGGGGGCGAAGGTCATCGCGACGGCGAGCAGCCCGGCGAAGCTGGAGCTCGCCAAGAGCTTCGGGGCCGACGAACTGATCAACTACTCGACGCACGACTTCGCGCCGGAGACGATGCGCCTGACGGGGAATCGCGGCGTTGACCTGGTGCTGGACGGCCTGGGCGGCGAAGCGGTGGGCAAGGGTATCAAGTGCCTCGCCGACGACGGGCGCATGGTGCTCCTGGGCTTCAGCAGCGGCGACCCGATGGTGCGCTTCCACGTTCTGGACCTGGTGCGCGGCATCTCCATCGTCTACGGCAGCGCGGGCTTGCACCAGCTGCCGCGCAGCGAGTACGCCAAGGTCTTGGACCTCTTCGGATCGGGCGTGCTGAAGCCGGTGCCCGTCACCGTCTTCCCCATGGCGCAGGCGGCGGAGGCGCACCGCTACCTGGAGGAGCGCAAGGGCGTGGGGAAGATCGCCATCAAGATGGCGTAGCGGCCTCTCCCCTTGTATCCCTCACGTAGCTCGAAGCCGAGCACCCGCCATCAGAATGGCGCCTGAGAAGAGAGGGACGCCTAGTAGAGCAGGGCCGACGCTACTTTCTAGATCAGCGAAATGCCCCTTCCTTCTCAGGGAAGGGGTTAGGGGATAGGTCGAAGCCTACGAAAGCTGCGCCAGGACGCGCTCCAGGTCGTCCGGGAGCTTGGCTTCAAAGCTCACGCGCTGGCCGGTGCGCGGGTGGGTGAAGGCGAGCCTGGCGGCGTGGAGGAACTGGCGCCCTAGGAGCTTGGTGCCGCCGCCATAGAGGCCATCGCCGACGAGGGGATGGCCGATGGAGGCCATGTGGGCGCGGATCTGGTGGGTGCGCCCCGTCTTCGGCAGCGCCTCGATGAGCGCGGCCTCTTTGTAGCGCCGCACCACCTGGTAGCTGGTGATGGACGGCCGGCCGCCCACGAGGACGGAGATCTTCTTGCGGTCGCGCGGGTTGCGGCCGAGCGCAGCGGTGATCATCCCCTTTTCGTGCTTCACGCGGCCCGTGGCCAGGGCGATGTAGCTCTTCTCCACGGTGCGGTCCTTGAACTGCTGGGCCAGCGATTGCTGCGCCGCCTGGTTCTTGGCGACGACCATGACGCCGGAGGTGTCCTTATCCAGGCGGTGGACGATGCCCGGGCGGATATCGCCGTTGATGGCGCCAAGGTCCGGGCAGCGGGCCAGGATGGCGTTCACGAGCGTGCTATCCGGGTGGCCCGGCGCCGGGTGGACCGTCAGTCCCGCAGGCTTATTGATGACGATCACATCGCTATCTTCGTACAGCACGTCCAGCGGGATCTCTTGCGGCGTCACTTCGATGGGCGCGGCGTCCGGCTCGGTGACGCGGACGCTATCGCCCGCCTTCAGTTTCTGGCTCGGCTTTGCTGGGTGGTCGTTCACCAGCACAAGGCCGTCGTCAATCAAGTTCTTCACATAAGACCGCGTCAGCGAAGGCAGCTGCTCCGACAGGAACTTGTCCAGTCGCGAGGCCGACTCGGCTGCGGTGAGCAGGTGGGACTTGGGCATAGGCCTTTTGTAGACACCCTCTCTTCTCGGGCTTCACTCGAGTTCGCTTCGGCAGACTCAGCGCAGGCTCTCTCCCATCCAGGGAGAGGCGGGTTAGCGTGAACATCTGTCATGTCACGCTCATGACGTTCATTCGGGGCGCGAGGCGGATCAGGACTGCGGCAACTTGGCAGGGGCACCCTTGGTCTTGCCGCCGAAGATGACCACCAGGGCGAGGATGACGATGCCGATGGTGACGCAGGAATCGGCGACGTTGAAGACGGGCCAGCGGGGAAGCTCGATGAAATCGGTGACATGGCCCATGCGGATGCGGTCGGCGAGGTTGCTCACCGCGCCGCCGAGGATGAGGCCCAGGGAAATGCGGAGGATGCCGTGGCCGGCCGCCTGGCGATAGAGGACGAGGATGACGGCGATGGCGGCGATGGAGGCGATGATGAGGAAGAGGGTCTGGTTATCGAAGAGGCCGAAGGCGCTGCCGGTGTTGTTGACGTGGGTGAAGCGCACGGGCCAGTTCTCCGGGTAGGACTCGCCGAGCGCCATGCGCTGGCGGACGATGAATTTCGTCACCTGGTCGAAGGCGATAACGAAGGCGACGATGCTCGCGATGGGCAGGGCGCGACGCCAGCCGGGGGTGAGGGAGGGTTTCGCCATAGCCTATCCAGTCTACCAGATGGCGCTGCGATTTTTGCCTGACGCCGCTTCTGTTGACGCTCCGGAGCGTGCGTTGCTACACTTCTGCCTTATGAAGGGGGTTCGCTATGACGACAACTGAAGAACGCCCGGCGACCGGCCAGCAGTTCCGCGTGGTGGGCACGCGCCCCATCCGTCACGATGGCGTGGACAAGGTGACGGGCCGCGCCAAGTACGGCGCGGACATCATCCTGCCGGGGATGCTCTACGGCAAGGTCCTGCGCAGTCCCCATCCGCACGCGCGCATCAAGGCGATAGACGCCTCCGCCGCCCTGGCGATGCCCGGCGTGAAAGCCGTGGTCACCGCCGCCGATATGCCGATCATCAAGAACAACGTTCCGGTCGACCTGGGCGAGACGCTGGCGAACTCCCGCCTTCTCTGCGAGATCAGCCTCGCGCCCAAGAAGGCGCTCTTCGTCGGCCATGCGGTAGCCGCCGTGGCCGCCGTCAGCCCGCACATCGCGGAAGAGGCGCTGGAGAAGATCAAGGTTGACTACGAAGTGCTGCCCTTTGTGCAAGATGTTTTGGAGGCGATGAAGCCCACGGCGCCGCTCCTCCATGAAAACATGACGATGCTCCTCCAGCAGAGGCGCTTCACGCGGGGAGAGGATAGCGGCCAGCGCGGCAATATCGCCTCCCGGCTGCTGATGCAGCAGGGAGACCTGGAGGCGGGATTCGAGGAGGCCGAGGTCATCCTGGAGCGGGAATATCGCACCACGGCCGTCCACCAGGGATACATCGAGCCGCACAACGGCACCGCCTACTGGGGCCCGGATGGCCGCGTGACGGTCTGGACCAGCACCCAAGGGCACTTCGGCGTTCGCGGCCAGCTGGCGGCCATGCTGGGGCTGCCTGACGCCATGATCAAGGTCATCGCGATGGAGATCGGCGGCGGCTTCGGCGGGAAGATCAGCCTCCACCTGGACGCCGTTGCCGCGCTCCTTTCGCGGAAGTCCGGCCACCCGGTGAAGATGACGATGAGCCGGAGCGAGGTCTTCCAAGCCAGCGGCCCCACGGCCGGCACAGTGATCCGTCTCAAGCTCGGCGCAAAGCGCGATGGCCGTATCACCGCCGCTGATGCCTGGCTGGCCTACGAGGCGGGCGCCTACCCCGGGTCGCCCATGGGCGCAGGCGTCTCGTGCATCTTTTCCGCCTACCGCATCCCCAACATGCGGGCGGAAGGCTATGACGTTGTGGTCAACAAGCCGAAGGTGGCCGCCTATCGCGCGCCAGGCGCTCCCCAGGCGGCCTTTGCCCTGGAGAGCGCGCTGGATGAGCTGGCGGAGCAATTGCACATTGACCCGCTGGACCTGCGCCTTAAGAACGCCATCCGCACCGGCGACCGCTTGGTGAGCGGCGTCGCGGTGCCCAAGATCGGGTGCGTGGAGGTCATCGAGGCGATGAAACGCCACCCGCAGTACACCGCGCCCCTCCCGCCGAACACGGGCCGGGGGGTCGCCATCGGCTATTGGAGCAACACCGGAGGCGCATCATCGGCCACCATTGCAGTGAACCCCAGCGGCAAGCTGGCCCTTATCACCGGTTCGCCGGACATCGGCGGGACGCGCGCCGCCACAGCCCAGCAGGTGGCGGAAGTGCTCGGCATCGCGGCGGAGGACATCACCCCGAACGTGGGCGATACCGATACGATCGGCTTCACCGGCCCCACCGGCGGCAGCCGCGTCGCCTTCGCCACAGGCATCGCCGCCATTAACGCGGCGGAGGAGATCAAGCGGCAGGTGAAGGCCCGCGCCGCGACGCTCTGGCAGACGACGCCCGACGAAATCATCTACGAGCAGGGCGTGATCTCCAGCAAGAGCAACCCGGCGAACAAGGCCACCTTCAAGGAGCTAATCCCCAAGATCCACCCCTTCGGTGGGCCCATCGTGGCCTCCGCCTCGGCCAGCCCCACAGGCGTGGGACCCTCGTACGCGGGCACCATTGCGGATGTGCGCGTGGACCCGGAGACGGGGAAGACGGACGTGGTGCGCTGCACCATCGTGCAGGATGTGGGGAAGGCCGTGCACCCCGGCTACGTGGAGGGCCAGATGCAGGGCGGGACCGTCCAGGGCATCGGCTGGGCGCTGAACGAGGAGTATGTCTATAACGCTAACGGCGCCATGGCCAACCCCACCTACTTGGACTATCGCATCCCTACGACGCTGGACCTGCCGATGATCGAGACGGTAATGGTGGAGGTCCCGAACCCGGGCCATCCCTTCGGCGTGCGCGGCGTCGGCGAGATATCCATCGTTACGCCCATGGCGGCCATCGCCAACGCCGTCCGCCGCGCCACCGGCGTGCGCATCCGGCAGCTGCCGCTGAGCCCGGCCACGATCCTCAAGGAGAGGCGCGCGGCAAAGGCCAATGGCGCGAAGTAGGGGACGACCTCTTCCCCTTCCACTTGTGCTCGTCCTCGAGCTACGGAAGGGGTTAGGGGATAGGTCGAAGCTGTCCCGCCGTTAGGCTTGTAGCGCTGGTGTTGCGCCGCTCTGTGCCGCAGTTGTCGCGCTGCCGTTGAATCTGGAAAAGCCCAAGCGCAAGGCTGGTTGTCACGCCTTGTCACTGGCTTGTCACGGTGTCTTGTAGCGCTCTGTAGCGCTGCTGTAGCGCTGCCCTGCCCCCGCAGGTTGTCGCGCCACTACACCGTCGCTCGGCTCGACCTCTGAAGGGCATCCCTGAACACCCTCTCGAAGCGCTCCGTCTCCTCCTTCTGAAGCCTTTGCCGGGAGTCCCGGTGCTGTGCCTTGTTCTTCAGGGAGGGGCGGAGCACAAGGCGCAGCCCCGACCGCTCCTGTGGAAGGTTCAGATGATGGTTCTTGATGGTTCCTGGGAGGACGCTGTGTCCCCCGTCACTCTGTTGGGGGACCACAGCGGGAGGACAGGCTGTCCCCACCATGCGTCGCAGAGACGCCCCTTTCAGGGAGCGGCGTGTAGCGCTACGCTAGAGCGAGCGCTTGAAGAAATCGCCGGTGAGCGCGGCGATCCGCCCTTCGTGGCCGAAGAAGAAGTGGTCGGCTCCGTGGATCACTTCGATCGCCAGCGGCTCGGCCATGCGCTTGCGCTTCAGCTCGTGGACCTGCTCCACAGGCACATAGGCGTCCATATCGCCCGCGATGAGGAGCTTGGGCTTGGCATAGGCGAGGGCGGCAGGCGTGTTGACGCCGGTGAGGAGCGGCGCGACGAGGGCGATGGCCTGCACCAGCGGCTCATTGGGGGCTACGGCCATGGCGACGCCGGTGCCGAAGGAGTAGCCCGCCAGGCCGATGCGCTTAGTGTCTATCTCCTTCTCCTCAACGAGGCGCTTGAGCGCCGCTGAGAGGTCCTCGCGCTCGCCCATGCCCTTGTCATGGGCCCCTTCGCTCGCGCCGGCGCCGCGAAAGTTGAAGCGCAAGGCCGCGATGCCCTGCGCAAGGACGCCATCCACGATGGCCCTGACGACGCTGCTCTCCATATCGCCGCCGTAGAGCGGGTGCGGGTGGCAGACAACGATGCCGGGCCGGGGAGGCTTCCCGGCAGGGGTGTGGAGGTAGCCCTCCAGCGTCAGCTTGCCGGAGGCGAAGGTGATGTGGCGCTGAGGCATACGGAGGTGAAGACTATGCCGCGTCAGGGCTGCGGCACTGCATCTCGAAGGTGTTGCGCATAGGCCCCAACAGCCCGATGCGGAGCCACGCCTGGTAGACCGTTTTGGAAACCGCGTCCGGGTCATGGGGCCGAAGCACGGTGACGACCTTCAGCTTCCATTCCGGGTGCTCGTGTTCCGCCTTCTGGAAGATATTGAGCCGGGTCTCCCACTCCTCCAGGTCTTTGACCATAAAGCCGTTGTGGTCGTTCAGGTCGGCGGGGAGCCGTTCGAAGCCCTTGAGGGCGGCATCCAGGTCCGGGACTTGCCGGCGAAGCCGCTCGATCGTCTCGGCAAGCTGCGCGGCGGGCTTAGCCGGGCGAAAGAAGACCATGCCCCTATAGTGATCGGCGTTGAAGCGGTAGCCCAGGAGGTCAGGCTTCTTGACCCATAGCTCCCACGGCATCACGGCGGTGATGCAGGCCTCCACCAGGTGGAGGTTCTCTGGCGGCACGGCGTAGTTATTGTGGTTCCAGAGGTCGTGCATCTGCATATGCCAGGAGGATAGCGGCACAAGGTCGGCGGGTCAATCCCAAAAAGAAAGGCCCCCCGACAGACGCCGGAGGGCCTTTCGAGGGGTCTACGGCGGTGGGGGCTATTTCTCTTCGATGGTCACCTTGGTCATCTTATCGCCTACCTGGAGCTTGCGTGCCACGTCCATGCCGCTCGTCACCTGGCCGAAGACGGTGTGCTTGCCGTCCAGGTGCGGCTGTGGGTCGTAGACGATGAAGAACTGGCTGCCGTTGGTGCCGGGGCCTGCGTTGGCCATGGAGAGGGCGCCGGAGGCGTGCTTGAGCGGGTTGGTCTTGGGGTTCACCTCATCGGCGAACTGGTAGCCGGGCCCGCCGCGCCCGGTGCCTGTGGGGTCGCCGCCCTGGGCGACGAAGCCGGGGATGACGCGATGGAAGGGGACGCCATCGTAATAGCCTTCGCGGGAGAGGAAGACGAAGTTGTTGACGGTGATCGGCGCGCTCTTGGGGAAGAGCTGGATGCGGATCTTCCCCTTCGTCGTCTCCATGTCAACGTGGTATTCCTTCTTGGCATCTATCTTCATTTCGGGCGGTTTGCTGTACTGTGCCACGTGGATAGGCTCACTTTCCTAGGGTGTATCGGTTACTGCTCTTCTATGACGATGGTCTGAATGGTGACGGGCTGCGCCGGGCGATCGCCGGGGACGGTGGCGACCAGGCCCAGGGCCTGAAGGATATCGGCGCCGCCGACGATCTGCCCAAAGATGGTGTGCAGGCCGTTGAGGTGCGGCGTGGGCACCAGGGTGATGAAGAACTGGGAGCCGCCGGTGGCCGGGCGGCCGGTGTTCGCCATGGCCAGGTAGCCCGACTTGGTGAAGGTGACGGTGGGCGTGCAGTTGGCAGGTTGGGAATTGGTCACCGTGCCGTTGGGGCAGGGGAACTCATCGGGAATGGTGTAGCCGGGGCCGCCGGTTCCCCAGGCGGCGATCTTGGCGTCGTCGGCGCTGAACGGGTCGCCGCCCTGGATCATGAAGTCCTTGATGATGCGGTGGAAGCGGACGCCATCGTAGAAGCCCTGGCGGGAGAGGAAGACGAAGTTGTTGACGGTGACGGGCGCGATCTTGGGGAGCAGCTCCAGCCGCATATCGCCCCTGTTGGTCTTGATGGTGGCGAAGTATCTCTTGTTCTGGTCTATGGTCATGCGCGGCGCGGCGGTGTAGGTGGGCTTGGGGGCCACGGTGCCGGAAGGCGGGCGTGTGGCCGTGGGCACGGCGGAGGGAGTCTGGAAGGCGCGTGTGGGCGTCGGCCTTGGGGTCGGCGTGGGTGTCAGGTCTTCGCCGTCGCAGGCGACGATGACGAGCATGGCGGCTGTGAGCAGAGCGCCGATGGTGAGGAGTTTGGGGAACAATCGCATAGTCGAAGCATCGCTCCTTACTTCAGGGAATTGGCTAAAAAGCAACGCCGCCTATGATAGCATACGAGGGAGTTCCTGAGAGGAAGATGCACTGATGAAAGCCGTTGTTCTGGAGGAGCCGGGAAGCCCGTCCGGTCTTCGCCTTCGCGATCTCCCGATGCCCGTTCCCGGCCCTGACGATGTCATCGTCAAGGTGCGGGCCTGCGGCGTCTGCTTCCATGACGTCCTGGTGACGCGGGGCACGCTGAAGCGCGGCATCAAGCCGAACGTGGTCCTGGGCCATGAGATCGCCGGCGAAGTGGCGCAGTGCGGCGCGCAGGCCCGGCGGTTCAAGCCCGGCGATCGCGTGGTCTCCATCCTCACCGAATGCTGCGGCTCCTGCGACCGCTGCCTCTCCGGGCACGAGCATCGCTGCCGCAACGGCCACGGCATCGGCCATAGCGTAGACGGCGGCTACGCGGAGTATGTGCGCATCACGGAGCGCAGCCTACGCCTTTTGCCGCAAGGCCTCTCCTTTGAGCACGGCGCTGTTGCGGCATGCCCCATCGGCGTCGCCCTCGGCGCGATCCGCGACCTGGCCCAGCCGAAGCCGGGCGAAACGGCCCTGGTGACGGGCGCAGGCGGCGGCGTAGGCGTCCATGCCGTCCAGCTGCTCAAAGCCCACGGGGCGCGTGTCTTTGCCGTGACGACGACGGAAGAGAAGGTCTCCCGCCTCCGGGAGTTTGGGGCTGACGAGGTGCTGCTTAGCCCCGATATGGAGTTCCAGTGGGAGGCCCTAGCGCTCACGGAGGAGAACGGCGTGGACGTGGTGATAGACACAGTGGGGAGCAGGGCCTTCCCGGCTGCCTTCCAAGCGCTGGCCCAGTTCGGGCGGATGGTCTTCATCGGGCAGGTGAATGCCGGGGAGATCAGCTTCAGCCCGGCGAGCCTGCTCTTCAAGGATGCCAAACTCATGGGGGCGAGCGGCTGCAACTTCAAGGACTTGGATTCGGCGCTGAAGCTTATCCAGGAGGGCAAGGTCAAGCCCGTTGTAGAGTCGTTTCCTTTAGGAGCGGCGGCGAACGTCCACCAGATGCTTTATTCGCGCAGGATGTTCGGACGTGCGGTGCTGACGCCGTAGCTTAGCGGCTAGGTGTGGGCGATGAGGCTGCGGTGGCGGCCGGCGTCTGGGGCGGCGCCGCCGTGGGCGTGCCGGGGCCGGGCGTGGGCGAAGGCTCGGGCGCAGGCGTGGGGATGCGCGGCGGCTCCCTCACCAGGCGGGAGAAGACGTCCCCCCAGGATGAGTCCACCAGGTAGATGCCGGGGTCGTTCTGGGCCGGGCCGCTAACGGGCCTGCGGCGGTACTGCGAATAGTGGCTGGTCCCGTCCGCCGTCCTATCGCCTACCCGGATCTCGATATCACCGATCTCTATCAACCCTGCCGTGATGACCACGGAAGGCGAGGCTAGGCCGTAGCGCTGGAGGTCTTCCGCCTGGGCCTCCTGGATAACGCGGCGCTTGAACTGCGGACCGCTGAGGAGCAGTGTCACGCCGCCCCAGCGATCCAAGAAGACAGGCTCGTTGGTGCCGCCATCGAAGCGCCAGGTCCCCTTATCGTTCACGAACTTCTCCGTCTTGCCCTCCGATGTGACGGAGACCCTGATGATGGCGTCGTCGTCTACCTGATAGAAGAAGTCCCGGGGCGGCGCGCCGATGGACTTGGGCACGCCTTTATCGCGCGTGCTGATGTAGACGGCGCTCACGGCGCTGACCACGGCCAGCAGGACGATGAGGATGATGGTGGTGCGGATGTTCATGAGTGGCTCTGCCTAATGATACGCCTCGGCATGGCCCTAAGGATGCGGCCCAGGCTCTACCGCCTGCGCCACCAGACGATGGCGCCTGCAGCGGCGATGACGACGGGCAGGATGAGGAGGCTGGACCAGCGGATGAAGTTCCACTTGGCCTGGGTGACGATGAGGAGGCGCGGCTCGGCGAGCTTGGGACGGACGGAGATGAGGTTGATATCGTCCGCGAGCCAGTTCACCGAGTTGAAGAGCATATCGCCATTGGCGAAGGAGGTGATGAAGCGGTTGCTTGCGAAATCCGAATCGCCGAAGACGACGATCTGTGTCCGCTTGCGCTGGCCCTCAGGAGGCAGGGCATCTGCGAAGGGCGCGAGGGCATCCACGCTGACGCCGATGGCCAGAGGGCCTTGTGGCTCGCCGGACTGGCGCTGGTTCTGCTCCGGGTCCGTCTCCAGCCAACTGAGGAGGGCCGTTGTGACGGCAAGGGGCAGGACTTGCAGCTTATTGGAATCATAGAAGACGTTCGGCGCGTTCAAGTCGGCGGCGGGCTTGGCGTCTACGGGCGATACCGAGGTGGCGCGCTGATAGACGGTCACATCGCTCAGCGTGCGTGTGATTTCGCTGACCTGGCCGTTGGGGATGGAGTAGCGCTGGTTGCCGCGGGTCACCAGGGGGGAGCGCGGGTCGTTGGCCACGGAGCTGGCCAGGTCCACGATGGTGCCGTTGCCCAGCTCCACGCCCCATGTCTTCAGGACCTGGCGGAACTTGGGAGGTGTCTCCGGGTCAAGGAGGAAGAGGGCCTTGCCGCCGTTGCGCAGATAGTCGTCCAGGGGCTTGACCTCTTCATCCAGCAAGTCGTTCTTGGGGCTTGCGATGATGAGGACTGCGGCATCCTGCGGCACCACTTGTTGACTACCCAGGTCCAGGACGCGCACCTCATAGTTATCGCCTTCGATGCCTGCGCGGGCCAGGCCGTAGCCGTTGGTATCAACAATATTCGCGATATCGCGCTCCCCGTGGCGCGTCAGGAAATAGACCACTTTCCGCTGCTTGTGGGTGACGGCCAGGATGGCGGAGGTGAAGTCTTGCTCCAAGGTGGGGTTCGGCAAGAAGCGGCTGGAGCGGCTTTCAAAGAAGAGCGTGGCGACGGGCTGGAGATTGCCCTCTGAGGCGAAGACGATGGTGCCGGGCTGGGAATCGGCGTTGATGCCGAAACGCCGAGCCTCTTCCGGCTTCAGCTCCGGGTCCTCCACACGGTAGGAGAACCTGCCCGATTGGTTGGCGTACTGCTCAAGCAGGTCCAGGGCGTTGGCGCGCACCAGAAGCTGGTTGGGGTCTGTGGGGACAAAAAAGGCGACGGCCTGCACATTGCCGTCCAGGTCGCCCAGGATCTTCTTGGTCTGCTGGGAGAGGGAGAACTGCTTGGTCTCCGTGAGATCGAACTGGGCGTTCTGCCGCGCGCCTACATAGATGACCACCGCGCCGATGGCGAGGAAGACCAAGGTCATCACCGTGGTGTTGACGCCGTAGAAGCCCTGTCGCGTGCGCGCCGCGCTACGGATGCGGTCGAAGCCGGTGGCGGCGGCAAGGAGCAGGGAGAGGAGGCCGATGGCAAAGAAGACGAGGGCCGAGGTCTTGAAATCGTCAAAGGCCAAGTAGACGAGCCCGGATACCACCAGCAGCACGACGGCGATGGTGAGGAAGAGGCCCGAGGGGCTGCCGAGGGCGCCCGTGAGCCGCCCCAGCATGGGTGCTTTCTTCTGCTTGGCCATCAGCGCCACCGCCTAGCTTCAAGGACGCGGATGGTAAGGAAGAGGAAGATGGCCGTCAGGGCGATGAAGTAGATGATGGTGTCCGTGTTGACGAGGCCTCGGGCAAAGTCCGTGAAGTGCCGGCGCGGGGAGACGAAGTTCAGGATGTCCGCCGGGAGGCCGCTGAAGAAGTCCGAGGCCTCATTGATGAACCAGAACATGAGCAGGATCACCATGCCGATGACGGCGGAGGCGATCTGGCTGCTGCTGAGGGAGGAGGCGAACATACCGACGCTGAGAAAGAGCGCGCCCAGGAGCGCCATGCCCAGATAGCCGGAGACGATAGGGCCGGGGTCCGGCTCGGCGAAGAGGCCGAGCATGATGGGATAGTAGAGGGTGAGGGCCAGGAGGATGAGGACGATGACGAGGGCGGACAGGAACTTGCCGAGGACGACTTCGAAATCGCGGACGGGTGAGGTGAGGAGCAGCTCGATGGTGCCGAGCTTGGCCTCTTCCGCCAGGAGGCGCATGGTGAGCACCGGGCCGAGGAGCAGGAGGACGAAGGCCCCGTTGATCGTATCACCCAGGATGCCGCCCACGGACTCTCCCGCGAAGAAGGAGCGCATCGTCGCCTCGCGGAAGGCGCCGCTGATGCTGTCAATGAACAGCAGCCCGGTGAAGACCAGGAAGGCCGTCATGATGACGTAGGCGATGGGAGAGGAGAAGTAGGTCCCCAACTCCTTGCGCGCGATGAGCCAGGTGTTCTTCAACTCTTTGGAGCCTCCGCTTTGGCGGTGAGTTTCAGGAAGATATCCTCAAGGCTCATGGCAGAGGACTGGAGGCCCAGGAGGCCCCAGTTCTGCTTGACCACTTCGGCAGCCAGCGTCTCCCGGAGGTTGGAGCCGGGCTCGCACTCCAGGGTGTAGACGGCGGTGTTCTGGCCCGTCTCCTGGCGTGTCATCTCGCGGACGCCGGGGACCTGGCGCAGGCGCGCCGCCACGTCCCGCTGGGGGCCGCGCACCTCCACCTTGATCTGCTCCGTGCCGCGCAGGCGGACGGAGAGGTTCTGCGGCTTGTCCACGGCGATGATGCGCCCTTCATGGATGACGACGACGCGCTCGCAGAGGACGCTGACTTCCGGCAGGATGTGGGAGCTGATCAGGATGGTGTGCTCTTTGCCGAAGCTCTTGATAAGGTCGCGGGTCTCCACCACTTGGACGGGGTCAATGCCGATGGTTGGCTCGTCAAGGACCAGCACCTCCGGGTTGTGGAGGATGGCCTGGGCGATGCCGACGCGCTGGCGGTAGCCCTTGGAGAGGCGGCCGATGGCGATATTGGCGTAGTCGTTCAGGCGCAGGCGCTCGATGACATAATCAACGCGCTCTTTGATCTGTGCCGAGCTCATCTGGCGAAGCTTGCCCATGAAGCGCAGATAGTCGCGGACGGTCATCTCGGTGTAGAGGGGGACGGTCTCCGGCAGGTAGCCGATGTTGCGGCGCGCCTCCAGGGAGTTCTTGAGCACATCGTGCCCCGCGATGCGCACGGTGCCGGCGCTGGGGGGCAGGAAGCCCGTCATGATGCGCATCGTGGTGGTCTTCCCGGCGCCGTTGGGGCCGAGGAAGCCGACGATCTCGCCCTTTTGGACGTCAAAGGAGACGTCCTCAATGGCGATGAAATCGCCGTAGTATTTCGTCAGGTGCTCGACTTCGATCAAGGCGTGTTACCGCTGCTTTTCTGTGTTTACGCTGCCTGGCGTCCGGCGGTTCCACACGATGTCCGGCGCGCCAAAAACCCGATGATTATATCCGCAACGCCCAGCCTCGGCAAGGCGATTCCGTTATGTCGGCGAGGTGCCTCAAAGGATACGCTCATCGTGGATGGAGGGATGTTTTGCCGATGGGCGTGATGGATGGCTTCGGACCCGCGCCAGGTCGCCCGGCTCAAGCAGGGGTAATCTCCCGCCCTTGACTGGCCAGGTGCCCTATGTTTGAATTGCGCCCAATCGCCGGGTTGCGGCGCTACCCCTTCCTTGAGCCACCGCAGGAGGCTTCTATGACGATGAATTTCGGCATCTTCTTTGAGCTCGAAGTCCCGGAGACGGGCTACACCGAGCGGGATATGTGGCATAACGCCCTCACCCAGATCGAGTTTGCCGAGAAGATGGGGTTCGATTCGGCCTACTCCGTGGAGCACCACTTCAACCCCGGCTATTCGCACTCCTCCTGCCCGGAGATCCTCTTCGCCGCCGCCTCCCAGCGCACCAAGACGATCCGCTTGGGCACCGGCGTCCAACTGCTGCCGATTGACCATCCGGTGCGCACCGCCGAAAAGATCGCCGCCATTGACTGCCTGACCGACGGCCGCTATGACTTCGGCGTGGGCCGCGGCGCCTACACCCCCGAGTTCTTGACCTTCGATAAGCCGCACGCCCAAGGCGCCACCAAGGACTTGAACCGAGATCTCTTCTCTGAATGCATAGACATCATCAAGACCTGCTGGACCAAGAACAACTTCACCTACGAAGGGAAGTTCTACAAGATCCCCGCGCCCATCACAGTGGTGCCGAAGCCCATCCAAAATCCCTGGCCCCGCATGTTCGCGGCCTGCGGCAGTCCCGATTCCTATGAGATGTACCCGCGCATGGGCATGCACATCATGCCTCAGACGGCGGTGACGCCCCTGGACCAGATGGCGGCCCAACTGCCCACGGCCCTGCAGTCCTGGAAGAAGGCCGGCCACGATAAGACGATGGGCCCCCTGCAAATCAACACGCTGGTCCCCGTCCACTGCGCCAAGACGACCAAGCTGGCCATTGACCAGATGAAGTCCTATGAGATGTGGTACTTCAGCAAGCTCATCGAATTCTTCACGCCGAAGACCGATACGGAGCGGGCGCGCCATGCCAACCTGCCCCAGTGGTGGACGAACCCGAACTGGGACTACGTCTACGGCGAAAAGATGGTCATCTGCGGCGACCCGAAGGACTGCATCGAGACGGTGAAGGAGTTCGAAGCGGCGGGCGTCAATCGCCTCATGTGCCAGTTCCAGGTGGGCGGTATGCCCCACACGATGGTTATGGAGGCCATGCGCCTCTGGGGCGAAGAGGTCATCCCCTTCTTCAAGTCTCGATAGCCTCAGGGCACAAAAGCCTGTGAAGATCCCCCGGACTCCGGGGTATCTTCTTTCCCCACCCTTTCAGGAGGGCCTTCCGTGGATACAGCCTATCTCTAAGCTGTTGACACGTCCCCACAGGAGGCATAGGCCCTACACCCGCGTTTGGCTCTTGTGTCGCTCATGGCTTCGCCAGCAGCAGGGGCGAGACGAGGTCCGAGCGCGCACATCATCACAGGGGGAGATTCGACTATGGCATCGTATGCGTTCATTCAGCCTGTCAAGGCCGGGAAGACAGCGGCGTGGAAGCAGCTCATCGCTGAGATGCAGGGCCCGAGGAAGAAGGAGCATAAGGAGTCCCGGAAGAAGGCTGGGCTGAAGAGAGAGCAGGTCTGGCTGCAAAGCACGCCTATGGGTGATTTTGCAGTGGTTGTCTTTGAGGCGTCCGACGCCAAGAAGGTCTTCCAGCATTTCATGACCTCAACGAATGCCTACGATAAGTGGTTCGCGGAGAACGTCCTGGTGGGCATCCACGGGATGAACCCCTCCGCTCCTCCGCCGCCGATGAACGAGCTGATCTTTGACTACAAGGGCTAGCGGACACTTCGCGAGACAGGTTCTTGAGATAAGCAAAAGGCCCCTCCATATGGAGGGGCCTTTTGCTTTGGCCTGCAGGCTGTTGCGGAATGGTCTCAACCCTTCGGCATCTTGATCTTATACAGCCTCGCCGCGTTCTCCCCTAGGAACTTCTGCTGGGCGCGCTTGCCCAGCGCCTCCGAGCCTTCCACGGCCTCCGCCGCCGCGCCGGGGAAATGCCCATCGAAGTGGGGGAAGTCGGAGGCCCAGATGATGACGTCTTCGCCGATGAGCTTGCCCACGTAGGGGAGCGCCTTCTCATCGCCGTCCAGCGCGATGAAGCACTGCCGGGCGATGATCTCCGATGGTGCCGTCTTGATCTGCTTCCGGTAGGTCTGGCCGCGCTTGAAGCGCTTGTCCATCCGGTCAACCAGCATGGCGGCCCAGCTGCCGTTGGACTCTAGGAAGGCAGAGCGCATTTTGGGGAACCTGTCCATCACGCCGCCGAACATAAGGCGGCCCATGGTGATCATGTTGTCCATGGGCATGGCCAGCATATCGCCCATCATGCTCTTGGTGCCGGGGAGCGTCGCCAGGTCGCCCAGCATGGTGTTCACGCCCTCTACGTCCGGGAAGGGGAACGGGTGATAGCCCACGGCCACGTCCAGCGCCTCGCACTCACGCCAGAAGGGGTCAAAGGTCGGATGCTCCAGCGAAAGGCCCTTGTACAGGTTGGGGCGTACCATAACGGCCTTGAAGCCGAGCTGCTTCACGGCGCGCCGCAGCTCCGTGACGGCCAGGCCGACATCCTGGAGCGGCACGATGGCCACGCCGTAGATGCGCTTGAGGTTGGCCGCCTTGCAGAAATCGGTGACCCAGTTGTTGTAGGCCTTGGCCATCTCATAGGCGAGCGTCGGGTCGTTCACGCCGCCCAGGACGCCGCCGAAGCTGGGGTAGACCACGGCCATGGTGATGCCCTCCGAGTCCATGGCCTTGATGCGCTTCTTGGGGTCGAAGGCGGCAGGCTCGCCCTCTTCCCAGTAGCGCCCTTTGAAAGAGGCGGGATCCTTCCCGGCAAAGGTCACCGCCTCCACGCCCTTCTGCACGCAGCGCCCCTCCAGCATGAAGCCGGAGCTGCCTGTGGGGAAATCGTAGATGGAGAGCGTCGCGTTGGCCCGTTCGCGGTACCGCGGCTCGATGTACCTGTCCCACAGGTCCCGCGGCTCGGCCGCATGCCCATCGCAATCGAAGATTGTGAACCCGTGCTTTGCCATGCCCCACCTCCTCTAGCGGATGCCGCATCCTAGCACGAGCGCCGCCCGGCGGTACCCGCGTCATCTACGGGCATGTATTTCTACGATGCGGCTCGTATAATCAGCCCAGCGCAAGGGCGGAGCTATGGCCCTGTGCTTGAGGAGCAGGCCATGCCGGTTGATTACAAGATCGTCTCTGCAGATGACCACCTGGATATCTGGGCCATCCCGCCCAAGATGTTTGAGGAGCGCTTGTCCTCCAAGTGGAAGGCTCGCGCCCCCAAGGTGGTCAAGACGCCCCAAGGCGACTTGTGGCAGGCCGATGGCGAGACGATGGGACAGAGCGGCTTTATCCCCAACCCGCCGCACCCCAACGCCGTCCAGCGCGCAGGGCTCCCTGAAGGCCCCATGCGGCCCTCGACGCCGCGCCTGCGACTGCAGGACATGGATGCGGACGGCATCTACGCCTCCGTCATTTACGGCCCCGTCACTGGTATAAGAATCAAGGACCCGGAGCTGACGGGCGCCTGCTGGATCGCCTATAACGACTTTGCGGCCGAGTTCAATGCCGCCAGCCCGGACCGCCTCTGTCTCCTGGCCTACCTGCCCATGCAGACGCCCGAGGCCGCCGCGGCAGAGGTGCGCCGCGTGGCGAAGCTGGGCCATAAGGGCGTCGTCGCTAGCTTCTTCCACACCCAGCGCTCCATCATTGACCCGGCGTGGGAGCCGCTGTGGCAGGCCGCGGAGGAGACGGGCATCGCCCTCAACGTCCACTTAGGCGGCGGCTGCCATTCCATCAAGGCGACGCCCGGTGAGTGGACGGTGGCGGCCTTTGCGGCGGTCTCGCCTATGCAGCTGGACGAAGTCCTGGTCTCCATCGTCTTTTCCGGCGTGCTGGAGCGCCATCCCAAGCTCAAGTTCATTCTTGGCGAATCCGGCCTGGGCTGGATCCCCTATGTCCTCAACCGCCTGGACATGGAGTTTGTGAAGTACGCCACCATTGTGAGGAACTGGGCGCTCAAGACGCCGCCGCGGCAGATCTTCAAGCGCCAGATCTACGCCACCTTCCAAGAGGACGAGGTGGGCATCAAGCTCCTGAGCGATATCGGCGCGGACAACGTGATGTGGGCCTCCGATTACCCGCACGTGGACAGCACCTTCCCCCACTCGCGCAAGGCGGTGGACGAGATGCTGCATAAGCTGGACCCCGTGACGGTGCGCAAGCTCACCCGGGAGACGGCCGCAAAGGTCTACGGCCTGGGGCAGAAGTAGACCCTTCTCCGCAGCTTTCGTCGTGCGGGCCCGTGCTACAATGCCGCCCAAGCAGGGAGGTCTCTATGGGCCAACTGGTCATCCTGGACCCCACGGGCGTCATGCCCGAAGTGAAGGGCATCAAGCTCAACAAGCTCGAGAGCCTCCACGGGAAAAAGGTCGGCTTCCGCGTTGACTGGAAGAACTTCGATATCTGGTGCGAGGAAGTAGACAAGCACATCCGGAGCGATTTTGAAGTGCGCGATGTGAGGCATTACCACCCCACCAGCCGCACCACCGCCACTAACCTGGAGGATACGCGGAAGCTCAAGGAGTTCGCCTCGGAGGTGGATGCCGTCATCGTCGGCCTGGCTGCCTGAGGCTCCTGCACCGCGTGGAGTGTCCACGACACGATTACCGTCGCCGATCAAGGCAAGCCCACCGTCCTCATCGTCACCAGCGAATTCGTGAAGCTGGCGCAGAGCCTCCTGCGCGCCCGCAACCGGCCCAACATCCCCATGGTGGTCCTGCCGCACCCCTTTGAGCCGCTGCCGAAAGAGGAGATTTTGAAACTCGCCAGGGAGAAGTTCAACGAAGTGGCCGGGGCGCTGACCGAAAAGAAAGCGTAGCGACGAGCTACCGAACGCACCATGCCGGACGCCAACATCACCGCCAAGACGCACACGCTGCAGAACGACGACATTGACGCCTTCTATGACTACGCCTCCGACCAGGGCTGGATAGACGGCCTGCCCGTCATCCCGCCGACGCGCGAGCGGGTGGAGCGCATGATCGCCGCATCCAAGCGCGGCGCTCAGGACGTCGTCGCGCCCATCCCGCCAAACAACGCCCCTGCCACCATCGAGAAGATCGCCATCAACGCCGTCATGGCAGGGGCCAGGCCGGAGTACATGCCCACCATCGTCACGGCTATCGAGGCCTGCTCCGACCCCAAGTTCAACCTCTACGCAGTGAACACCACCACCAGCAGCGTCGCGCCGATGCTTATCCTGAACGGCCCCGTGCGCAACCAGTTGGCCGTCAACTGCGGCTATTCGCTCTTCGGCGGGGGGAACTTCCGCGCCAACGCCACCATCGGGCGGGCGGTGCGCCTGGTGATGCGCAATATCGGCGGCTCCATCGAAGGGATCGTCAGCAAGTCCACCATGGGCCAGCCGGGGCGTATCACCGCCTGCATCGGCGAATGGGAGGAGAAGAGCCCCTGGCCGCCCTTCCATGTGCAGCGCGGCTTCAAGCTGGAGCAAAGCTGCGTCACCGTTTACGGCTCCCAAGGGCCGACGAACATCCAAGACGTGAACTGCAAATCGGCCAAGGACCTGCTGAAAGTCCTGGGCCACTCCCTCTGCATCCCGGCCAGTAACAAGGTCCTGGGCTATCCGGGCTCAGGGGAGATCATCCTGGTCCTCTGCCCGGACTTCGCCTGGATCGTTTCCCGGGACGGCTGGTCCGTCCAGGATGCCAAGGAGTACCTGCTGGAAGTGACGTCGCACATCCCGCTGAGCTATTTCCCGCCGGTCCTCTTTCCATGGATGGAGGAGCGCAAGCGCATGGTCAATGGCGAGGTGCCGCTGGCGGCGCGTCCTGACCAGTTCATCATCCTGGTGGGCGGCGGCCTGGGCGGCCTGCACGCCATGGCCTGCTTCCCCTTTGCGGAGGGCAACGCCGTCACCCGGGCGATACCGGGCTAAGTATGGCCGGCTACTCCAAGCGCCCGCTTGTGGATAAGCTCGGCATCAAGCCGGGGCACAGCTTGTGCATCCTCAATGCGCCGGAGGGCTACGAAAGGACGCTTGGCCCTCTGCCGCCGGGGGTGAAACGTTCCGCCAAGCTGGCCCCCAACATGGACTTCATCCATTTCTTTACCAAGTCCAAGGCTGACTTGGAGAAGGCCCTGCCGGGGATGCGCGCCTCCTTGGTGGCCAACGGCATGATCTGGGTCTCCTGGCCAAAGGGCGCATCTAAGGTGCCGACGGACCTCAATGAGAACATCGTCCGGGAGTTGGCGCTCAAGATTAGGCTGGTTGACGTAAAGGTGGCCGCCGTGGACGACGTTTGGTCGGGCCTAAAGCTGGTGAACCGGCTCAAGGATAGGTAGAGGGCGTCAGCCTATCGCTTGGGCGGCGCTACCACTTCAGCCACTGCATCGCCGCTTTGAACTCGGGCGTCCCCGCCGTGCCGAGCCACTCGTAGGCCGCCATCTCCGTGGTGGTGATGATGGCCCCGGCGTGGCGCATCTTCTCGATGGCGGCGGCATAGTCCTCCCGCCGCCGGGAGGTGACGGCGTCCTGCACCACGTGGACCTTATAGCCCAGGTTCAGCGCCTCCAGCGTGGTCTGCTGGACGCAGACGTGCCCCTCCATCCCGGTGATGACGAGGGTATCGCGCCCGGTATCGTAGACGCGCTTCACAAAGCCATCGGCGGCGCAGCAGCTAAAGGCCATCTTGGGCAGCGGCGCGTAGGCTCCCACGTCCTGCAGGGACTTCTTGATCTCGGGGACCGTAGGGCCCAGCTTCTCCGGGTTCTGCTCCGTGACGATGGTGGGCAGCCCGGCGGCCTTGGCGACGTGGATGAGGGTGGTGGTGTTCTTCACCAGCGCCGCGCGGTCGGCCATGGCCTTGGCGAAGGGTTCCTGGATGTCCACGACGACGAGGATGGACGATTGCGCCGATGAGAGGTGCGGGTGCGGCATGGCGTTACCTTTTTCTGTGATTTTTCATCTGTTCCGCCATCAGCTCCGCGATGTGCAGAACGCGCGTCTTCTTCCCTGCCGCCTCCAGCCCGCCGCGCAGCTGCATGATGCAGCCGGGGTTGTCCGTCACCACCGTCTCCGCGCCCGTCTCGCCGATGTGGTCCAGCTTATGCTTCAAGATGCGCTTTGAGATATCGGGATAGTCTATAGAGAAGGTCCCGCCGAAGCCGCAGCACTGGCTGGACTCTTCCATCTCCTTGAGCTCCGCGCCCACGACGCCCTGGATGATGCGCCGCTGCTCTTTGCCCAGCTTGAGGCAGTTGGTGGACTGGCACGAGTCATGGTAGGTCACCGTGCCGCTTTCACCCTTGGCCAGCGCGCCGGGGCTCACCTTTGCCACGCCGTCCACGAACGAGGTGAAGTCCTTGATGCGCCCGGCCAGCCGCTTGGCGCGCTCCGCCCACTCGGGCTCATCGCGCAGGAGGTGCGGGTAGTCCTGCGTCATGGCCACCACGCAGCTTGCCGAGGTGCAGACGATGTGCTGTGCCGTCTCTTGCTCCAGCATCGCGATGGTCTCTTTGGCCAGGCGCTTGGCCGTTGCGCGATCGCCGGAGTTCATATGCGCCAGGCCGCAGCACTGGGCCTTGCGCGGGATCGAGACCTCGGCCCCTAGGCCGTTGAGGGCTTCGACGGCGGAATCGCCCATCGCGGGGAAGAGGTTGTCCGTGATGCAGCCGGGGAAATAGAGGACGCTCTGCCCCGCCGCCTGGGATCGCACGAGAGACGTCGCCTTGGACTTCGCGCCCAAGCCGCGCCTCTCCAGGAAGGTCTTATCGGGCAGCTTGGGCAGGTAGCGCCAGCCGGTGACGCCGGGGATGCTGACCAGCCCTTCGCCTTTGGAGAAGGCCCTTTGCGCCACCTTCGCTAGGCCGAGCCACTTGCCTTCCCTTTGGTAAGTGAGGAAGTTGAGGGCGTTGCCCTTCAGCATGCCGATGCTTTCGCCATCGAACATCTCCTGGCGCAGATCCAGAATCATGCGCGGCAGCTCGATGTTGGCCGGGCAGGCCGTCTGGCAGGCGTTGCAGCCTAGGCAGAGGGTCTGCGGCCCTTGGGCATTTTCGTAGCCGTGGTGGAAGGCCGTGAGGATAAGGCCGATGGGCCCGGGATACTTATAGCCGAAGGCGTGCCCGCCGACGGCCTGGAAGGGCGGGCAGGCGTTGAGGCATGCGCCGCAGCGGATGCAGTCCAGGGCGTCACGGTACTCGGGGCGGTTGCGCATGGTGGTGCGGCCGTTGTCCAGGAGGACGATGTGGACTTCCTTGGGGCCGTGGACGCCTGTGGTGAGCGAAAGCTCGATATCCGCCGTGCGGCTGGGGCCGGTGATGTAGGAGATGTAGGTGGTGAGCCGCTGGCCGGTGCCGCTCTTGGAGAGGACCTTCAGTGCCGCCAGGGCATCTTCCATGGTGGCGACGATCTTTTCTATGCCCAGGATGGCGACGTGGACCGGCGGCAGGGTGGAGACCAGGCGCCCGTTGCCTTCGTTGCTGACGATGACCAGGCTCCCCGTCTCCGCGATGGCGACGTTCGCGCCGGTGATGCCCATATCGGCCTCTATGAAGGACTGCCGCAGCATCTTGCGCGCCACGGCCACCATCTTGGGGATGTCCGGCGGTATCTTTTTGCCGGTGACCTTGCTGAAGAGCTCCGCCACCTCTTCCCGGGTCTTGTGCATGGCCGGTGTGATGAGGTGGGAAGGCTTCTCCCCCGCCAGCTGGACGATCCATTCGCCCAGGTCCGTCTCCACCACCTTCACGTGACGCTCTTCCAGGTACTCGTTCAGGGATATCTCTTCCGTCGCCAGGGACTTGCTCTTGACGGCCAGCTTCACGTTTTGCCGCTTCACCAGGTCGCCGACGATGCGTTGAGCGTCCTCGATGCTCTGCGCCAGGTAAACGGTGGCGCCCGCCTTGGCGGCGTTCTCCGTGAACTGCGCCAGCAGTTCCGGCAGGTGCTCGATGGCGGCGCGCTTGCGCCGCTGGAGGTCGTCGCGCAGGGCGGCGAAGTCGTCCTGCGCGAAGGCGGCGGCGCGGGACTTGCGCCGCATGGGCATCGCCCTATTCAGGGCGAGCTCCAGGGTGGGCGAGGCGAGGGCCTTGGCGAGCCGCCGCTTGAACTGTGCCTGCGCGTTGGACATAGGAAGAGATTATAGTGATTCCCGTAGGCGTTGGTCTAAGGCCGGCCTGGGAACCCTGTGTAGAGTCAAACTAGGAAAGTGGGTCTAACTGATTCTGTCCACCCGCAAGAAGACCTGGTTGCCGCCATCCCACGTCGTGATGAGCAAATCGCTCTTAAGCGCCGTGTGTGGCCTATTGCCGCCGGAAGCGACGATGGTGCGCTGGCTCGCCACCTGGCCGTCAGGCGCGACGATAATCTGCACGATGCCTCCGGAATCGTCTCCCCCCGTTGGCGGTGTATGCACGCCTCGCGGGTTCACGTTCTCCCTCACCCGCAGGTTCACCACCATGTAGCCACTCTCCAAGAGTACGCCGCTGGCCATGCCATAGTTCGTCCTGTCCTGGGAGATGAGCGTTGAATTGCCTGTGAGACGCCAGGATGAATCGTAGGAAAGGAGGCGGATGCGGCTCGTCGCCATAGGGGTGAGGCTCTCGGTGGCAAGGACGTGAAATCCTACCTGTATTGGGATGGCGCTCGACCCATTGCCGTGCATCGCGCTGCCGCCGCCAATCTGCACCGTCCCTCTGGGCGTTCCTTGTGTATCGAAGCGGTAGACGAGGTGGCCCACCCCTGGGAGGAAGACTGCGACTGCGACGCCATCCGGCTCTGCGACGAGGAAGTGGTCGTTCGTGGGCTGTTGTGAGCCGCGCACCACAGTAAAGAGCGCGACGCGATTGAAGTCACGGTCCAACTTCAGGAGATAGGCGTCCCGGGCGTTGTTGGCAGAGAAGGATATCCAGTGGAAGCCGTTGGCGTAGACGTGCCAGTGGTCGGCTATCGCTCCGCCGCCCGCATCGCTTGTGCTGGCGACCAGCCTCCAGGAGACTGGCGATGTTGGGCTGCTGAGATTCAGACGGCCCATCTGGATAGTGCCACTCTTCTCTGAGGAGAGGGCCAGGTTTGCCGACCCATCGTCGACAGCATGGAGCCACAGGGGCGCGCCCGTGATAACGGTGTTGCCAGTGACTTGCGTAAGTATTGGGGCTGGTCTGGGCGTTGGTGTAGGGGCAGGTGCACGAGTGGGGGTAGGTACAGGGGTCGGCGTGGCCGTGGATGGTGCAAGGGTTCGCGGTGGTGTTGGCGCGCCTGGGTTACTTTCACAAGCGATGCCATTGCGGTCCTGGTCGAGGCGGTATGGGTCTTTTTCGGGCCCGCCCGCTGCGATAAAGAAGCTTTGTGCCTCCGCCCATGTCTTGAAATCTGAGCAGTTGCGATCCGGCTCTTTGGTGTCTATACGAGGTAAAGCCGTTGGTAATCGGTTTGGCCCAGCTACAGGTATCGGCGAAGGAGCGGCTGTTGGCGTAGGCGCTGCCGTCGGCACCGGCGCTGGCGTTGAAGTTGGGTTAAGCCTGGGGGTGGGAAAAGGGGTCGCAGTTGCTGGGAGCGGTACGCGCACCGCATCTTTGCTCACCTTCCCGGGTTTCACGGGCAATTGATAGACAAAATCAATCATCGCCTCCACTGGCGGCGAGAGTGGCGAGCGGTCGTTGTGGCTGAGCGCGGCCAGAAGGCGACGCTGTCCGGGGGAGAGGTCCGTTACCTTCAGAGAGGTCTTAGCCGTTCGCGCTACCGCCGTGCCGTCAATGAGGAGGCTGAGGTGCCCTGAGCCTGCCTTGTTTACGCCGCCGATCGCCTTCGCGTCCAGTTTGAAGTTCGAGACCTTCACCTTTATCTCGACTTCCGCGCCGCTTAACGTCTGCCCGCTTTTCGGCGCAGCGATGCTGATGGAGGGCTGCTTTGCCTGGGCAAACGCAAGGTTCAAAGGTGTGTTGATTGCCGATGCCACGAGGAGTATCAGCAAAATAACAAGAGGCCGGCGCATTGAATCGTCTCCACTCCCTATAACCCAGGACAGTAACCTCCCCCAGGTGGAAACGCCACGCTACACGTTATGGGAAAGTTCGTCAAGAGGAATGGTTGCGTTGCTGCTCCCATGTGGCTGTGTAATACAAACCGTATTTGACTGCAAAGGTCTACTTGCAAACGGTTTCAAATTGTGCGATAACTGGGCCACCTGCGCGGCATGCGCCTAGAGGGAGTCTTAGGAGTGTCTTACGACCTTGTTGTCAAGAACGGCACCGTTGTGGACGGGACTGGGCTTCCTCGTTACAAAGCGGATGTGGGCGTCAAGGGCGGCAAGATCGTCGCCAAGGGCAATTTGAAGGCCAACGGCGCCACGGTGATAGACGCCGCAGGCAAGATGGTGGCCCCCGGGTTCGTGGATATCCACACCCACTATGACGGGCAGATCCTCTGGGACCCTCTGCTGACCTGCTCACCCTGGCACGGCGTCACCACCGTGGTCATGGGCAACTGCGGCTTCACTCTCGCGCCGTGCAAGCCCCAGGACCGCGATTACATCACGGAGATGTTCGCCAAAGTCGAGGGTATAGATATGAAGGCCCTCAAGCTGGGGCTGGACTGGAAGTGGCAGTCCTACCCGGAGTACCTCAAGCGCATCCAGCAGGAGCGCATCGCCATCAACGTCGCCACCATGATCGGCCACTCGGCCCTGCGGCGCTACGTCATCGGCCCGGAGGCCAGCGATCGCCCCTCCAAGCCGGACGAGGTCAAAAAGATGAAGGCCCTGGTGCAGGAGGCCCTGAACGCCGGCGCCTTCGGCTTCACCACGTCCCTTTCACCCACGCACTACGGCTTCGATGGCAAGCCTGTGCCCAGCCGCCTCTCTACCCATGACGAAGTCTTGGAGCTGGTTGAGCCCATGGCCGATCACCATGTGGGCAGCGTGGAAATCATCACGGAGACGGCCGTGATGGGCGCCGACCGCTTCAGCGACGCCGATAAGCAGCTCATGACGGAGATCGCCCTGCGCACGGGCCGTCCGGTCAACTGGAACGAGCTCTCCCACAACTGGGACCACCCCATGAAGTGGAAGCTCCAGATGGCCTATATGGAAGAGGCCTCCCGCCAAGGGGCGCAGGTCTTCGCCGTGGCGCGCTGCCAGCGGCTGGACAGCGTCTTCAACCTGCGCAGCAGCAACATCGCCTTCGAGCGGTGGGCCACCTGGAAAGAGACCTTCAACCTGCCGCCGGCCCAGATCGCGGCCAGGCTCAAGGACCCCAAGGCGCGCGCGGCGCTGAAAGCGGAGGCGAGCGAGCCGATCAAGCTCGGCGGGCGCATGCGCACCATGGGCGAGCTGGAGCTGGTGCGGAGCACCACGGGCAAGCACAAGCAGTACCAGGGCCTGACCCTTGGCGAAGTCTCGAAGCGGCTCGGCAAGGACGTTTTGGACGCCATGTTCGATATCGCCCTGGAGGAGAACCTGGAGACGGAGTTCGCCGTCACGGGCCTGCGCAACGGCGATATGGAGGCGGTGGCCGAGATCCTGCGCAGTCCCTACTCTATCGCGGGCATCTCAGACGCCGGGGCCCACACCAACCGCCTCAGCGGCTCCAACTACTCCACCTTCCTCCTGAGCCACTGGGTGCGCAAGCATCACCTCATCACTCTGGAGGAGGCGGTCCGCCGCCTCAGCTTTGTCCCCGCCTCCATCTACGGCATGTGGGACCGGGGCCTCATCCGCGAGGGCCTGAACGCCGATATCGTCATCTTTGACGCGGAGAAGGTCGCGCCTCTGCCCACCGAGCGCTTCAACGACTTCCCAGGCGGAGAGACGCGCCTGGGCAACCGCGCCGAAGGCGTGGACTACCTGATCGTGAACGGCCAGGTGGCCTTCAAGAACGGCGACCACACGGGCGCCTTCCCCGGCAAGGTGGCCAAGAGCACCGATTACAAGTTCACCGCGTAACGCGGGTCGAGCCTCGCGCTAGAAAATAAAGGAGTATTGATGTACAAGTCCACGACGGGTCACCCTTACAAGATCATCTCGGGCGATTCCCACACCATCGAGCCGCCCGACCTCTGGAGCAAGTGGCTGGAGAAGAAGTACCAGGACCG
>Ga0194132_10000425_pt1 | contig 86840 bp, 84 predicted proteins | sample TA2KigOf80mmetaG_FD_148612 | JGI IMG/M metagenome (GOLD analysis project Ga0194132, IMG submission 148612) | Freshwater microbial communities from Lake Tanganyika, Tanzania - TA2015054 Kigoma Offshore 80m | ecosystem: Environmental > Aquatic > Freshwater > Lake | place: Tanzania: Lake... | reverse complement strand
AAGGACTGGAAGAGCCTGTTCAACATCCCCGACGTGCAGGTGGCCTCGACGCTGGACGGAACCTTCCCCGGCCTCACGTAGGAGCGGCGCAAGCCGCGACAGGCGCAAGCCGCGACTGTCACAACCCGCGACCCAGCCGCAATCAATCTCGCAAAATGAAGCGGCCGCCTGATTCGTCAGGCGGCCGCAATCACGAGTTTTTCCCCTGCGATCAGCCGGGCGGCAGGATCACCGCATCGATCACGTGAATCACACCGTTGGATGCGCCGACGTCGGCACCCGTAACCTTCGCGCCGTTGACGGTCACGCCACCACCCGCGGCCTTGACGTCGATGGTCGCGCCCTGCAGCGTGGCCGGGCTCGCGGCGCCCTGGATGTCAGCTGCCATGATCTTTCCGGAGACCACGTGGTACAGCAGGATGCCCTTGAGCTTTTCCTTGTTTTCCGGCTTCAGCAGCGAGTCGAGGGTGCCCGCCGGCAGTTTCGCGAAGGCGTCATCGGTCGGCGCGAAAACCGTGAACGGCCCCGCGCCCTTCAGCGCGCCCACCAGGTCGGCAGCGGTCAGTGCTGCGGCCAGTGTATTGAAAGAACCGGCCGCGACGGCCGTGTCGACGATGTCCTTCTTCGCGTTGTGTGCGCCCGCGAATGCCAGTGGCGTGGCGGCGAGGCTGAAGGCAGCAACCAAGGTAATGAAGGTGAACCGCATCGGGCGAGCGGCGGCAGCAAAGAGGTTCATGGCTGAATGACTCCTGTTTATGGATTGTTAGAAGCGAAAAGCTGACCGGTCTTTGGCTACTTCGCTGCGCGCTGCGCAGTTGGATTCACCAGAATGTGGCCGCCCTGCGGCGTTGCGCCGCAGCGGGCGGATGGCGCGGATTTCGAGTGGCTGGAATCCTGCGAAGCTGCGACCCGGCACCCGCCGGGTCGGCACCCGCCGGGTGGCAAAGCTGCGACCCGGCACCCGTTGGGTCAGTTGACCAGGCGCAGGGCCGGCTCGATCGATGCGATGCGCTCGAAGTCGCGGTCCTGGTGCAGCAGCGGTTCGCCGGCCTCGATGGCAGAGCAGGCCACCAGGCAGTCGTTCGGGCTGCGCGGTGTAATGCCCGCCCAGCGGCAGCGCGCGTATAGCCACGCGGCGTGACGTGCCAGTGCCCGCCCGTCCTGCGGGACGAAGCGCCGGTGACGCAGGAGGTTCTGCTCCAGTCGCAGGAATGCGGCCAGATCTCGCGCGCCGCTCAGGACTTCCATCAGGACGATATCGGGCAGGATCAGTGGCTCGCGCGTTTCCAGAGCCTTGCGCAGCCGCCGCACTTCCGGCGTGTTCGACTGGCGCAAGTGGCCGATCAGAACCGAACTGTCGAGCATCATTTCGGTCGCGCGGCGCGGTACCGCGTCCGGCGCGCCCGGTAACGGGTCGGCGGTTCCTGGACGATGGCAACCGGCGGATAGCCAGCCTTCGGGTCGTAATCCGGATCGATGAGATTGGCTCCCGCAAGCGCAAGCAGGCCGTCGTAGTCGGGCTCGCTCACGTATTCCCGCAGCGCAATGTGAATGGTCTCGCGCATGGTCTTTGCGCCGGCCTTCTTCATGGCCCTGGCCACGAGTTTCTCGTCGAGCACGATATTGGTTCGCATGGCGCCATACACCTCCGATGTGTATGACGGTAATGGTACACGCAGTATGGGCCAGGAGCGCCAGAGGGCCAGATCAAGAATCCCGGCAATGCCATGGGAAATGGCGTCATAGGTACCGGCCCGGATGCCACGCGGGGGCTCTCGCGCGTACAGTGGCGATGCGGGCAGGCAGCCCGCTGCGCGAGGAATGATCCATGTACCGCTTTTTCTGCACCGCCTGCGTCTGGCTGTGGCTCGCCGTCGGTGCTTCAGCGGCCCCGCCGTCTTCCGACCCGGTCGCGGTCGTCAAGGCGATGAACGCCGCCATCACCGCCCGCGACCTGAAGGCCGCGACGGCGCTGTTCGCCAAGGGCGGCGTGCAGTTCAGCGTTCGGCCCGCGCACACGGGGCTCGGCGGCGCACCGGCGGGCGTGTCCACGGACCTCACGGGGCACTGGTCGACGATCGGGCCGGTGCTGTTCTCGGCTACCTCGGGCTACAAACGCGAGGTGGAAATCGTCGACACGCGCGTTGCCGGTGACATCGCGACCGTCTGGACCCGCACGAAGACCCGCTCCGAGCGTGCCGGCCAGCCACCGCGCAGCGACTCGTTTCCCGAGGTGTACCTGCTGCTGAAGACCGGCGGGGAGTGGAAGATCGGCGCGATCGCCGACGACCGGCGGCCGAACGACATCGGTCTCGGCGGGAGCGCGAAGCCCTGAGCCAAAGACTTCGGCGCGTCAGCTTCCCCCGTCATCCTCCATCGCCTCGTCCAGCTCGCCCTTGCGGCCAGCGGTGATATCCCCCACGGCGCTCGCCCGGTCGAGCGGCTCCTGCACGGCGTCGCGCAAGGCGGTGTGGTCAGTGTCGGGCTCGGTCGATGAGCCGGATTCGTTCGCAGGTGGACCACCGCAGGCGCTTGCGAGCGTGAGCACGAGGGCTACGATGCAGATCGGTTTCATGACGCATCCCCATGGTTTTCAGTCGCCAGGTGGCGGTTGCGTCCGCAGTCTAGCGCGGTCCGGGGTGGTTGGCAGGCCGCCCGCGTGCAAGCATTGACGCTTCGACCCGATGCCCCGGAAGGAGATCTCCCATGTCGTACGCCTCCTGGTACACGCGCCTCGCGCGTTCTGCCGCGCGCTTCTGCGGCCGGCCGCGCGTGTTCGTGCTCGCGCTCGGCATCATCGTCGCCTGGCTCGCCACCGGGCCGCTGTTCGGTTACAGCGACACCTGGCAGCTCGTGATCAACACGGGCACCACCATCGTGACATTCCTGATCGTGTTCCTGATACAGAACACGCAGAACCGCGACACCGAGGCCATCCAGGTCAAACTCGACGAGCTGATCCGGGCCACGCAGGGCGCGCACAACGCGCTGCTCGATCTCGAGGAACTCGAGGAGGAGCGCCTCGAGGATTTCCGGCGCCGCTACCAGGCGCTGGCCGCCGCGGCACGGGCGGAACTCGCGCGCGGGGAGCGGGACACGGGGACGCCGGAGCCATGAGCGGCAATTCGCGCATAGATGGTTTCCCCGGCACGCCGCGCTTCGTTGACGCGCCGCCGATGCTGCTGGCCGGCCTGCGGCGCCACCATCCCTTTGCAACGGCATACAGCTCCATCGTGGCGCAATGGGAGGACTGGCGACGGCTGCCCGAGCTGCCGGGCGCCGTTGTCGGCGTGACCTACGGTGCGATCTGCGGCGCGACGGACGATTCGCTCGAATACCTGAGCGGTGTCGAAGTGGGTGACTTTGCGGCGTTGCCCGCGGGACTCGGCCGGATGCGCGTGCCGGCGCAGCACTACGCGGTGTTCACGTTGCACGGCCATGTGAGCCTGTTGCCGCGCGCCTGGCAGGCCATCCGGGACGAGTGGCTGCCGCAGTCGGGTTACGAACCGGTCCACGGACCCGAGTTCGAGCGTTATGACTGGCGATTCGATCCGGGATCGGGGACGGGCACGATGGAGATCTGGTGCGCAGTGCGGCGTCGCACCTGAGCGTCACGGCGGTTTTCATCCCGTAGACTCACCGCGCCCGTCATAATGCGCTTGGGCAAGCGGAGGACCACCATGCGCGTCGACCTGATCCTGGAAGCCAACCATTCCGGCGCGCGCGTCGCCGAGCTGGCGCGTCTGGCCGAGCGGTACGGATTCGGCGGCCTGTGGGTGTCGAACATGCACGACGCCCGCGACCCGTTCATCAATTTTGTGCAGGCGGCGCTCGCGACCTCGCGGATCACGGTCGGACCCGTGGCGGTGTCGCCGTACGAGCTGCACCCGATGAAGATGGCCGTGTCGCTCCTGACGCTGAACGAACTGTCGGGCGGTCGCGCCCACATCGGCATCGCGGCGGGGGCGGGCGGAGCTCCGACGGCGATGGGCGTGCCGCAGGAACGGCGGCTGCGTGCCGTGCGTGAGTGCGTCGAGATCCTGAAGCTTGCCAGCACCGGCAAGCCGCTGCGCTACAAGGGCGAGATGTACAAGGTGCTGTATTTCCACCCGTCCTTCGCCGGCGACAGGCCGCCGATGGTCTGGGTCTGCGCCAACGGGCCGATGATGCTGGGCTCGGCTGCGACCTACGCCGACGGCATCTTCACCGGCGACCACACGCCGGAGGACATCGGACGCATGCGCGCGATTGTCGACGCACGACTCAGAGAGGTGGGCCGCGACGGCAGTGGCATGCGCTTCAACAATTTCTGGGCCTGGCACGTCAAGGATACGAAAGCCGCGGCCCACAAAGAGGCCCGCCGCTGGCTTGCGGTCCGCGCCACGCCGTATCCCGACTACTACTATCGCGACCTGCTGCCGCAGGAAGAGATGGATGTGATCTTCGCGAACAAGAAAGGCATCCTGAAGGCATTCAACACCGGCAGCGACGTCATCGAGGGCATTCCCGCCGACATCATGGAGCGCTTCGTCGACAAGGCGACCTCGGCCTCGGCCGTGCAGGACCTCGACCACGAGATCGCGCGGCTGAAGCGCTTCAGCGCCAACGGCCTCACCGAGATCTCGCTGCGCATCTACGAGAATCCGGAGTGGACGATCAGGTTGCTCGGCGAGCAGGTGCTGCCGGCGCTGGCCTGATCAGTGGCAGAAGCTGGCCGCTAGACGCGCGGGCCGCCTTTCCGGGCGAGGGCGCATCGGGCAACGGCAGTTCATCAGCAGCGCAGGGCCGGGTGCTCGCGCATGGAGCACGTTTCTTGGCAAACGCGGCGGATTCGATGGGTCGGTAGGCGACCCTGACGCCGTAGTCTTTCGCATCACCGCCTGTCGCGGAGACGCCGATCGTGTCTGCTGCCGCCCGTGCGGCGCGACTGCGGGCGCCGCTATTTCTCGATCCGCCAGGCTACACCCGCCATCGACCCGAAGCGACGCTGCTGTATCGGCTGGTCGAGCAGCACTACCCGGCGTTCCGTGAGCTCCGATCCGTAGCAGGCCGGCCGCTGCCGGCCTGTGTGCAGCAGGAGTTCGAGGCGTACCTGAAGTGCGGCCGCCTCGAAGAGGGCTTCCTGCGCGTACGCTGCGAGCTGTGCCACGCCGAGACGCTGGTGGCGTTCAGCTGCAAGAAGCGTGGCTTCTGTCCCTCGTGTGGCGCACGGCGCATGGTCGAGACCGCGGCACTGCTGGCCGACGAGGTGTTGCCCGAGCAACCGCTGCGCCAGTGGGTGCTGTCGCTGCCGCACGCGTTGCGGTTCCTGCTCGCGACGAACCCTGCGGCGCTGACGCGGGTGCTGGCCGTGGTGACTCGGGCGATCGCGGGCTTTGTGCTGGCACGAGCTGGTCTCACCCGAGCCACTGGGCACACAGGCGCGGTGACGCTGGTACAACGCTTCGGCTCGGCGCTGAACCTGAACATCCACTTCCACATGCTGTTCCTGGACGGCGCGTATCGACTCGATGAAGCAGCCCAGGCGGTGTTTCGCGCGGTGTCAGCCCCGGGCCCGAAAGATCTGCAACAGCTGGTCGAGCAGATCGCCGCGCGCATCGGCCGCACGCTGGAGAGAAGCGGCCTGATCGAGCGCGATCTGGAGAGCGCTTGGCTGAGTGCGGGCGCAGAGCCCGGTGCGCTGGATGACCTGATCGGCCACTCGATCACCTACCGGATCGCGGTGGGCCCCAGGGCCGGGCAGAAGCTGTTCACCTTGCAGACGCTGCCGACCCGGCCGCTCGAGGCGAGTGATGGGAACGGTGCCGCCCGGTCTGGCGGGTTCTCGTTGCATGCGGGTGTGGCCATCGCACCCAGGCAACGCGAGAAGTTGGAGCGGCTCTGTCGCTACGTGAGCCGCCCGCCCATCGCGAGCGAGCGGCTGGCGCTGACGGCGTCCGGTCAGGTGCGCTATCAATTGAAGACGCCGTACCGCGACGGCACCACGCACATCATTCTGGAGCCGCTGGACCTGATGGCCCGGCTGGCGGCGCTGGTGCCACCGCCACGGATGCACCTGACGCGGTTCCACGGCGTGTTGGCCCCCAATAGCCGGCTGCGTGCGGCGGTGACGCCGGCCGGGCGGGGCAGGGGCGCGGTGACCTTGCCAGCCAGCCCGCAAGAGTCATCAACTGAATCACCGAAGCCGCTGCTGCCGCGGCACGTGGCGATGCACTGGGCGCAGCGACTGAAGCGGGTCTTCGGCATCGAGATCGAGCGCTGTGCGGGCTGTGGCGGGAAGCTGAAGATCATCGCCAGCATCGAGGCGCCCGGGATCATCGCCAGGATTCTGGGGCACCTGGCGGAGCGGGAAGCGGTGCGGTGGATAGCGGCTGCCGACACCATAGTGCACGGGCCTCGCGGTCCGCCGGGACAGGGGGAGCTGGATCTCGGTTAGAACCACTGCAGCGCGCCCGGATCAGGGGTGCGGCGGGAACGGCTGCGCCACGCTTCATGTGCGCTGCGAGAAACTCGATGTCGAGTGCAGATTGTGCGCAGTGCAACAGGCCGCCGTTGTCCTCGCCGGCGGTCAGCGCAGGCGGCCAATGTCGCGAGCGGCGGCTACACTGGGCGAAGCAGCGCGTTTGAACTTACTATCCATACGGGAGGGGACGCCTAGTGTAGAGGACGAACGGTCCAAGGAATGAGGCCTTCGTCCCGTCTGTCTCGAAACCTCTAACAATCAAATGGGAGAAATAATCATGAAGGCATCTTCGCTTTTCTTGACGTCTGGCGCCGTGGCGAGCGCGGTGCTCGGCGCAATGGTCTTGGTTGTTCCGGCGACGCCTGCGATGGCGCAGTCGGGCTCGCGCCTGTGTGGCTGGTCCGCGCCGACGCCGACCGGCTATATCGGACTTCTGTACGAAGCGCGTCAGGATGACGCCTCGTACTCCCAGCAGTGCGACGAAGCGGTTGATGAAATAAACTCGGAGATTAAAAGCAATCCAAATCTGAAGTCGCTGACCTGGACAAAGCACTACAAGGCTACCTGCGAGTCGGTTGGCGAAAAGTTCATGTCTTCGAACTCTCCGAAGGATATGTGTGACAAAATGGAAGCGAAGAAGGGCTACCAGGTTGTGAAAACAACTTCGACCAACAGCACAACCTACACCAAGACGTAGCCCTTTGCTCGACTGACTTATAAAGGGAGCGCGTCTGGTTGACGGGCCGGCGCGCTCCTAGTCTTGGGTGTGATTTGTCTACACCACCTGGTTTCCAGGCTGCGTATCTGGCCAAAGTCCGGGAAATCGAAGCCTGGGGCCTTGCTGGTGCAGATGGCCATGGACTTGGCCGTCCTAACCGGCCAGCGCCGGGGCGACCTCCTGAGCCTGACACGCGACCAGTTAACCGACGACGGCATCCTGTTCCGGCAAGGCAAGACCGGGAGAGCCCTCGTGGTGGAGTGGTCCGACCAGCTGCGAGCCGTCATCAAACGCGCCAAGGACTACCCGCCGCAGGTCCGACGCACGCTCATTTGCACGCGAGGCGGCAACCCGTATACCGCTGACGGCTTTTCCTGGCATCGACCTCGGCAACTTCCCGCACCTGCTGCGCTGGACTGAGCGCATAGCGGCCCAGCCGCGCTGGCGCCATCCCTACGAGCTGTTGCCTCGCGGGTTGAAGAGCTGAGGATCAGGAGGTGAAACCGAAGGGCGACGGCATCGTGCGAGTAGGCCGGCAGACCCAGGGCCGCAAGGGCAAGGGAGTCACGGTCGTCAGCGGCGTGCCGCTGGCCGGCGCGGAACTCGAATTGCTGGCGACCGAACTCAAGCGCCGCTGCGGTTCGGGCGGCACCGTGCGCGATGGCAGCATCGAAATCCAGGGCGACCACCGCGACCTCCTCGTCGCCGAACTCGGCAAACGGGGTTGGACGGTGCGCCGCTCGGGGGGCTAGGATCCATCCATGACGAACTTCTTCCTGCGCGCGGCGATAGCCGCCCTGGGCCTCTGGCTCGCCACCGAACTGATCGACGGGTTGCGTTTCGACGGCCCGGCCAGCCTCGTGCTCGCGGCGGTGCTGCTCGGCCTCGTCAATGCTGTCGTGCGGCCGCTCATCGTGATCCTCACCCTGCCGTTAACCATCCTGACCCTCGGGCTCTTCCTGCTGGTCGTCAACGGCATCTGCCTGGCCCTGGTCGCCGGCCTGCTGCCCGGCTTCAGCGTCGACGCGTTCCGCGACGCGTGTCTCGGCGCGATCGTGGTCAGTCTCGTAAGCTGGGTGGGTTCCTGGATCTTCGGGCCCAGGGGCAGTATCGAGATCACGATCCACCGCAAGGACTGAGCAGGGAAAGGAACCGCATTGGCTGGCAGCTCGGTGCTCGGCGCGACCGGGCAGACCTGGAAACTCCTCATCGGAATTGGCGCGCTGATCGGCGGCAGCGTCGCGCCGCTCAGCCAAGCGAGCGGCATCACCTGGACTGCCGGCACCGTCATCGCCGTCGCCGGCTACCTGTTCACGATGCTCACGGTGCGGTGCCCGGGTTGCGAGTCGCGCTGGTTCTGGCAGGCGGCGCTCGATGCGGGCGTGTACGCGCCGATCTTCAAGGGTTCGGCCTGCCCATCCTGCAAGAAGGACTTCTCGCAGCCCCATCACTGACGTTGGCCGGCGTTACCACGGGATCAGCTTGCCGTCATAGGTAACGAGTCGCCCGCGCATCGACGGCTCCAGCGCCGCGATACGGGCGATGACGAGAGCAGCACTGTCGGCTGCCTTGAGCGATTCACCCGTCCAGCCGGAATCGCGCATCAACTGCGTATCCACACGGCCGGGCGAGATCATGGCCACCGTGATGCCGCGATCCTTCACTTCAGTCTGCAGCGTACCCATCGCGATCAGGTGCGCTGCCTTGCTCATCTTCATGAAGTAGTGACCGCCGAACAGGCTGCCGATGCTCTGCGCACCGAGGCCGCCGCCGAGGCTCACGATTTTCTTCTGGGCGCTGCGGGCGACATTGTCCAGGAAAGCATGCGCCACGCGCAGCGCGCCGAGCGCGTTGATGTCGAAGACGCGCCTGGCTTCCTCGAAATCCATCGTGCCCAGCGACTGTTTTGCAAGCGTGCCGTAGACGCCCGCGTTGGTGAGCAGCACGTCGATCGGCTGTGTGGCGTAGCGCTGCGCCAGCGCCACTACTGCGGCGTCATCGGTCACGTCCAGCGGCTCGACGACGACGCTTGTCGCAGCGGCGGCAAGCGCCTGCAGATCGCCTGCTGTCGCTGGCGACCGGCAGGTGGCAACCACGTTCCAGCCGGCGGCCGCGTACTGACGCGCGAACTCCAGCCCGAGGCCGCGGCTTGCGCCGGTGATGAGCACGGTCGGCTGCCCGGCAGGAAAGTTGCCGGCCTCAGGCATGGGCGCCACGCTTTCTGATCCAGGTTCTGATGGACATCACGATCGCCACGATCATCACGACGTGGGCGGCGACCAGCGACGACCACTTGATGAACGTCACTGCGGCCGCCAGCGCGGCGACAAGGTCGTGACGCGTGGGCCACTCCGCAACCAGCCAGATGCCGAGCGCGTTCTCGAACAGGTCCGACACGAGCGGGACGATGCCGGCGAGGTTGAGCTTCAGGCGCCCGTCGCCGGCCGGAACTGCGTAACGCAGCGCCGCGCTCGTCACAAGGATGAGAAAGCCGGAGTAGGCGAAAGCCCAGACGATGTCCAGTCCGAGCCGGAAGTCGATGTAGTGCCGCTGCCCGGCCTCGCCCCAGGTCGAGACCTGGGCGTAGAACTCCTCCGGCGAGTAATGGAGCTGCCGGTCCGGCGCCCCCCAGTCACCGGCGTAAGCGCTGCTCTCGAGGCTCTGCGCCGGCATGATGCTGGCGATGAAATACGCATACACCAGGGTGACGAACAGTATCGTCCAGCGCGTAGCCAGGCGGTGGAGCAGGGAGGAGAGCGATGTCATATCCGGTTACCTTCGTCACCCGCCGAACTGCAGCAGCTCGACGATATTGCCGTCGCAGTCGCGGCCGTAGGTCACCCAGCCGGTGTCCTGCGCCTGCGGCGGGCAGTGGAAGCGCATCCCGGCTTTTCTCAGCCGCTCGTACTCGCCATGGATGTCCTCGACTTCCAGGCAGATGTGCGTGATGCCGTGGTCGCAGGCGGGCCGGTCGCCGTGCACGGCCTTCGGGACCGGCGAGCTGAACTCGAAAATCTCGAGATGCGTGGGGCCGAGCTTGAGCATCGCGGCCCGTGCGGAGGAGTTGCGCAGCCCGGTGACTTCATCGGCGGCCGGCGTACCGGCGGGCCAGCCGAAGGTCCACGCCACTTCGCAGCCGAGCACGCGGGTGTAGAAGTCGACGCAGCGGTCGACATCCGCGGTCGACAGCGCCGCATGGTGAAAGCCACGGATCATGGTCGGTGCCTCCCGGCCGCTTGCCGGGGGTGACAGTACCACGTCACTCAGGCAGGCCGGCTGCTCGGCAGTTCGGCGACGGGAGTCCGGTCCAGTGCCGCCTGCCGGACGACCGTCCGGTCGTTGTCAGAACGATCCGGGCAACGGACAATGGCGGGAGGCTGGTTCAGCCGGGTGGTCATGCCACGTAGTGCCTTGGCAGTGCTCGCATTCCTGGCCGTTCTCGATACGGCAAGGAGTGGCGTTGTGTTTCGCGAAGTGCAGACCACGGCCTTCCAGGGCGTCGGGTTTTCCGTTGCGGCCATCCGCCTCGTACACGCGCAGGCTGACGCCTGCCGTGTGATGACCGAGAAAGGCGAAGAGTCAGCCGCCACGCCGGGCGCCTACCTGCTGATCACGCTGAGCGACGCATTTCTTGTCGATCCGGCGCGCGCCGAAGCAGCACCGGTGGAGGCCACTGGCCTGAAGCCTGTGGGTGGGCAGCCGGCCGATGTCGATATCGACCTGCGCGAGGTCTCGCTGGTCGAGGCGTCCGCGGTCGATGGCGAACGGGTTTTGGGTCAGCGTACCCGCCGCCGCGTCTACGACCTTCGCTATACCGAAGTACGGGCGGCGGCGCCCGGCGCTGCCGTTCAGCACGAGGAGCGCCACGAGATCTGGGGCGTGCCCTGGCGCGATGACCTGACGGCCTGGCGCCAGTGGCGGGTTGCCGAGGACGCGGGTGCCGGGGCGGCTTCGCCGGAGCTGCGCGATGCCCTGGAGCGCATACAGGCCGACGGCCTGCCGCTGCGGCATCAGATCGAGCGGCGTCGCAGGACAGGGAATGGCGAATGGCTGCCGATCGAACGCGTCAGACGCGACATCACGGCGTATGATCCGCAGGAATTCGAGGCAGGCTATTTCAGTTTGCCGGCCGACTACCGGCTGACCGAATTCCTGGCGCCGACGGATGAGCCTGGCGTAACGGAGGACCCCTGATGCGGAAGAAAGCTGCGCCGAAAGTCTATGAGGGCGGATGCCACTGCGGTGCGCTCACCTTCGGTTACGAGACGACGCTATCGCCGCGGCGCTGGTCGGTGCGGGCCTGCCAGTGCCGGTTTTGCCGCTCTCACGGCGCGGTGATGACGTCGGATCCGAAGGGGCTCCTGCGACTCGTCTATGTCCAGCCTGACCGGTTGCGCCGCTATCGCTTCGCGCATCGCACCGCCGATTTCCTCCTCTGCCGGGAATGCGGTGTCTTCCTGGGCGCGGTGCTGCTCGGCGGAAACGGTGCCGTCGCGGCCATCAACCTGAGCGCGCTGATCGAACCACCGCCCAGGCTCGCGCAACCACGCCGGGTCAACTACCGCGCTGAAACCGCCGACGACCGCCGCGGTCGTCGCGCCGCGAGCTGGACTCCCGTCTTCGGACCGGTGTAGCGCTCAGTCGAGGACGTGGGAGACGAGGCCGTCGGCCAGCTTCGGCTCGAACCAGGTCGATTTCGGTGGCATGACCTGGTTCGCGTCGGCCACGGCCATCAGCGCATCCATGCGCGTCGGATACAGCGCGAACGCGACGGCCATCTCGCCGCTGTCGACGCGCTTTTCGAGTTCTCCCAGTCCGCGCATGCCGCCGACGAAGTCGATGCGCTTGTCCGTGCGCGGATCGGCGATGCCGAGTACCGGCCCCAGCAGGTGATCCTGCAGCAGGCTCACGTCGAGGCTCGCCACGGGATCCGCTGGCACGAGCTCGCGCCGGATGCGCAGCCGGTGCCAGGCGCCACCGAGGTACATGCCGAACTCGCCCGGCGCGGTGGGCCGTGCCTGACCGGCCGCCGGTTCCACGGCAAAGGACGTGCCGATCCGCGCCATGAATTCACCGGCCGTCGCGCCGCGCAGGTCCTTCACGACACGGTTGTAGTCGAGGATCTTCATCTCGTCGGCCGGGAAGGCGACGCAGAGGAAATACTCGAACGACTCGGTTCCCGTGGCCCGCGTCGCCCGGGCGCGCAACGCCGCGGCGACCCGCGAGGCGGAGGCCGAGCGGTGGTGGCCGTCGGCAATGTAGAGCGCCGGCATGGTGTCGAACAGGCGGCTCAGTTCAGCGATCGATGCGGCGTCACCGATCCGCCACAGCGTGTGCACGATGCCGTCATCAGCCGTCGCGTCGTGCAACGGCCGTGAGGAAGCTGCGCCCGCGAGAATCTCGCGCACGCGCGAGTCGGGCTTGTAGGCGAGGAGCACCGGGCCGGTCTGTGCATTCAGAGCAGTGATCTGCCGTACCCGATCGTCCTCCTTGTCCGGTCGCGTGTACTCGTGCCTGCGGATGCGATTGGCGTCGTAGGCTGCCACGCTGCCCGCACAGACGATGCCGGTCTGTACGTGGTCGCCCATGCGCAGCCGGTAGACGTAGTAGCAGGGCTCGTCGTCGCGAACGAGCACGCGGGCGTCGATCATCCTGCGGAAATTCCCGGCGGCCCTGGCGTAGACGACCGGTTCGTACAGCCCCGTGCCTTCCGGCAGGTCGATCTCCGGTCTGGAAATGTGCAGGAAGGAATCGGGCCTGCCACGGGCGCGTATCCGCGCTTCCGCGGAGTTCAGCACGTCGTAGGGCGGGGCGATGACGTCGGCCGCGCGACCGGGCGCGGGACCGAGGCCGCGCAGCGGCCTGATCAAAGTCGGCATGATTCGTGAACCCTGGTTGGCTGCGTCAGGCTGTCTGCAGGACTTCCAGCGCCGCGCGTTCGCCGGACTCCATGGCGCCTTCCATGCCGCGGTTGGAAACGGCCGTGTGCTCGCCGCAGAAGTGCAGGCGGCCCGCCGGCTGGGCGAGGGCCCTCGAGTAGGCCGTGACCTGGCCCGGATGCCAGACTGCCCAGTCGCCCTTCGAATGCGGATCGTTTATCCAGCTGTGATAGGTGACCGGCTCGAGCTGGCCCTTCGCGGCCGGGCGCAACTGCTCGATCTCCTGCACGATGGCCGCCATGGCTTCAGCGGGCTTCATGCGGTCGAAGCGCCGCGCGTTCTCACCGCGCAGCCAGACCGTCAGGCTGGTGATCTCGTCGGGTGTTGCGCCTTTGTGCTCGGCGAGCACCATGTTGACCGCACCGTCGGTCGCCATGCTGGCGGCGAGGCCGTCGAGCTCCCAGAACTTCGACTTCGGCACGATGTGCATGAGGCTGATGGTCTGCACCCCGAGCTTGCCGATGCCCTCGGACTGCGCCGCGCTCAACGGCGCGTCGATTTTCACGTCGCGCAGGGTCGTGGTGGGCAGCGCGCTCACGACATGGCTCGCCTTGATGACCGCGCCATCGGCCAGCCGCACTTCTGCGCCGGTTTCATCGGCGCGGATCGCGACGGCCTGGCGCTTGAGTTCGACAGGGTTCTTCAGCGCCTTTGCCATCGCTTCGGGTATCGCCTGGTTGCCGCCCTGGGCGACATAGCCCATCGCCTTGCCGCGGGCGAGCTCCTGCTGGGTCTGCTGGAACTTCAGGGCGCAGAGCACCATGAGGGTCGACACATCCCTGGCGTTGTCGCCCCAGCCCGGGTTGATGTCGTAGGCCATGCGGATCAGTTCATCCGACCAGCCCTGGGCGCTCAGCCAGCCGTAGAGCGAGACGTCGAGCGCCTTGTTGGTGGGATCCACCCAGGCGTCGTTGGTGGTCAGCGGATTGGCCGTACCTACGACCGCCCCGAGGTAGGCCCAGGGTAGGAGCTTCTTCATCGGTTCCGGGAACGGGTTGCGCGGGTGCGTCGCCCAGGCATCGGCGGCGATGCGCTCGCCGCCGAGATAGAAATCGCGCTGGAAGAACAGCGGCACGATAGGGGTCAGGTCGACGAGACCGACGCCATAGGCAGTGCAGGCGCTGACCAAACGGGCGTAACCGGGCGCGAACGACGTGCCGCCGGATTCGGGGTTGCCCGGCACGTTGCGGTGGGACAGGACCCTGCCACCGACACGGTCGCGCGCCTCGATCACGCGAACTTCCAGACCCGCGTCCTGCAATGCCAGAGCAGCGCTCAGGCCGGCCAGCCCGGCGCCGAGCACGACCACCGGCCTATTGGGTATGGGGGCGCAGCCTGGGGCTAGCGACAGGGCGGCGGTGGCGCCGGCGGCGGCGATCAGGGTACGCCGGTCCAGCAGCTTCGGTTGATTGGTCATGCGGAATCCTGTAGGCAACCGGGTCGCGGGCGGCGATTATAGCGACTGGCGGCGATCTGCCGCACCGGTACGATGCCGCCCGGCTTGGCACGTGCGGATCAACACAGGTGCTTGGAGAACAGCATTGGTTCATTTCTGGATGGGGATTTGCCGGGGTCTGGTCATTTCACTCCTGGCCCTCGTCGCTGCCTGCTCAGGCGGTGAAGACAAGGCTCGGCCGGCACCAGCAGCGGACGGCGCGCCGGATGCCGTGTCACAGGCGAGCCCTGACACCGCGGCGCCACCGGACTGGGCTGGCAAGGAACTGCCGGTGCGCAGGATTCCCAACGTTCCGGAAAACGCCGAGGCCTATTACGCGCCCGACAGCCTGCACGTGATCGCGCAGACCAAGGATGCGGCAGCCCAGAGCCCCGAGACCGGCAATGTCGGCGGTTCGCTGACCTATACCTTGCTCAACGTCGGTCCGGAGAACTTCAAGGGCAGCATTGCGCCGCGCGCCGCCCGGCCGGCCGGCTGGGTCGAAGACCCGGCGCTGAAGGAACAGTTCGGCGATCGCCTCGGCAGCTGATCTCAAGAGAGGAGGGCCGCGATGTACATCAACTTCTGGTACGCCGCGGACTGGAGTCGCAACATCGGCGCCGAACCGCGCCGCCTGCGTATGCTCGGCCAGGACTTCGTGCTGTACCGTGAATCGGGCGGTCAGGTCCGTTGCCACGCCAACGTCTGCGTGCATCGCGGTGGTTCGCTGGCCGGCGGCCGCCTCGAGCACGACCGCATCGCCTGCCCATACCACGGCTGGCAGTACGACGGCGCAGGCATCTGCCGGAAGATCCCGGCGCTGGGCCCCACTGGCCAGCGTCGCATACCCGGCCGCGCGCGCATCGACACCTACCCGGTCGAGGAACGCTACGGTCTGGTGCATGTATTCCTCGGCGACCTGCCGGAGTCCGAGCGGCCGCCGATCATGGCCATCCCGGAGTTCGGGCAGCCCGGCTGGCACGCGAGCTGTGAGGACCACTCGAGCGAGGGCGACTTCCGCCGCAACATCGAGAACGGGCTGGACCCCGCGCACAACGAGTACGTCCATCCGACGCACGGGTTCTCCGGCGCGCGCGACGAGTATTTCGTGCCGGAGCTGAAGATCGACCGACACCCCTGGGGCAGCGGCTTCATTACCCAGTATTACTCGCCGCCGCTGAAGGACGAGAAGATGCAGGCGGCCTCGGGTCGCTCGCACGACGCGACCATCGAGGCGGGCACACACCACCATGGCCCGACCTGCATGATCACCAGCATCCGGCCGACCGCCGAACACTTCATCAACCAGAACGTCTTCAAGACGCCGACCGACTCGCGCCACCAGCGCTCGTTCCTGGTGCAAACACGCAATTTCCTGCTTGGCGAGGAGCATGACCCGCGCTTCCTTTCCCGTAACGCGGTCGTGCGTGACCAGGACCGCGTGGTCCTTGCCGACCAGGAACCGTATTTCACGCCGGACACGAACACCAACGAGCTGCTGGTGCACTCGGATCTTGCGGTCGCCACTTATCGCGAGTACCTGCGCGACTGGGATCGCCGCGGCTGGCGCATCGATTCGGCGCGGGTCGAGGCAGACCGTCCGCACAGGACCTATGCGATCCCCGGGCCGGCGCGGCGTCGCGAGCCACACGGCTGGGTGATCGATCCGGTTCCGTTGCTGAAGGTCGAAGCGGCGGCGGACCTGAAGCGCACGCCAGCAGCCGACTGAATTACCAGCTGCGCACGCGCCCGGTGTCGAGGTGCACGAAGTCCGAGCGCGGGTAGTAACCGACCCCACCGGCTGCGAGTTCCACGGCCATCGCGCTCAGGTCAAAGGTCGCAACCCCCCGCAGACGCACATCGATGGCCTGGCCGACCAGATGCAGGCTGGCTACGGCGACGCCTTCGCCCTGCCGGCGTAATGCTTCATTCGTGGCGGCCGACCGGAATCCCGAAAACACTTCGAACGAGCCGCGCGATTCGGCCAGCAGCTTGCAGGCGTACAGCAGGTCGAGAAGCTTCGGGTCCATCGCATGGATCTCGCCGGTGCGATGATCCCGCAGGAATCTGTTCACCTCGGCCAGCGCGTCGGGCAGATATTCTCCGCGCTCGGCATAGACTATCGAGAGGGTTTCACCGGTGTGCAGGTGTCTGAAGCCGATATGGCGCGGTTCCATTGCGGCCGCGCGCATACCCGCTGGCAGGGATGCCAGCGCAGCCACTGAACCGGCGGCCTTCAGCCAGTGCCGGCGGCTGTGTAATCGCTCCACGACCAGCCTCCGCGATGCTCTTCTGTTTGTTATCGCACCCGACTGCTGCGACCGATTCTCCCAGACACTTCACACTCCGGCAACGTGACGTCAGGCCTGCCACCAAAAACGTGGCGTTCGTCCTGTTGCAGGACCCCGGAAGCGGCACAATACCCGCCACACCCGTGCTGCGTTTATCATAAGCGGCGCGCTGAATTTGAAGGAGCCCGAAGATGCTTTCCGTGTTCGCCCGAGTGCTCGTTCTGTCTGCCTGGCTGCCATTCGCGGCCGGCTGCTCGATGTTCCTGGACGAGGCACCGGGAATGCCCATCGTCAAGGTTTACAACAACACCGGGCGCGACGTGCTGATCGACAATGAAGAGGTCGATGCCGGTGACGTGGGCACTTTGCCGTTTCCGAAAAACCCGCAGCAGCCCATGACCGTGTTCGTCGGCGGCTGCGTCTGGACCTACCTGCTGGGTGGCGAGGCCGAGGCGTTTCGCACCATGGACTGGATACTGCGTGCCGCCTACCGCGTGCAGCTCGAGCCGGATGGCCGGCTTTACGGCATCGCCTCCGGTCTCCGGCCGCCGGCGGACGCGGGCAAGCTGGCGCAGCCGGCCGGTTTTCCGCTCGCGCCCGCCACGGGGTCTTCCTGCCGTCCGTGACCTGTAGCTGAATGCGATTGCTCAAGTCGGTATGCAGGTGGCTGGCTTTCGCGCTGCTCGCGCTGGTCCTGGCCGGATTCCTGCCCGCGTGGCTCGGTGCCTACGGCACGCTGGCACGGCGCTACGCAGACACTTTCACGACCAACCCGCTCGATCCTGCCTACAGCTGGTACGACTCCCTGGAACTGGTCCCGGGCGGAGGCGGTCCGCCGCTGGCGCAGGCAGATCCAGCCACGTCGCCGTTCGGCCCCGGCGTTCTGGAGGGAGCTGCGACCTACGCGGCCGTCCACGCGAGTGATTCGCTGATCGTCCTTTATCGGGGCGAACTCGCGTTCGAGCGTTACTGGAACGGCAAGGGACCGGACAGCCCGCTCGGGACACATTCCCTGGCGAAAACACTCACAGCCATCCTGATCGGTCATGCGCTCGCCGATGGACTGATCGGCTCGATCGACGACCCGGTCTTCTTTCATCTGGCCGAGTGGGATGACGAAACCCACCGACCGATCACGATCCGGCACCTGCTGAACATGGCGAGCGGCCTCGAAGAAAGTTACGAGTTCTGGCCCTGGTCCGAGCGCGTCGAGCGCGCGATGGGGACCGATATCGAGGCCGCGAATCTGCGTGTTCCCGTCGCGGGCCCTCCCGGGGTGAGCTTCCGGCACATCAATCCGCCACCGCAGCTGCTGGCGATGGTCATCGAGCGTGCCACGGGGCGGCGCTACGCCGAGTACCTGTCGGAAAAGTTCTGGCAGCCGATCGGTGCCCGCGATGCGCAGCTCTATGTCGATCACCCGGGAGGAACGGCGCACGCGGACTGCTGCATGTGGACCACGATCATGGACTGGGCGCGGGTCGGGGAGGCTCTGCGCAGCCGCGGTCTCTGGCAGGGCCGGCGCGTGATTCCCGCGGGCTGGCCCGAGCAGATGGTCCTGGCTTCGCCCGCCTACATGAACTACGGGATGATGCTCTGGCTCGGCAACGTGCACGAGCCGCTGCGCCGGTATGACCCGGGGCAGTCCGGCTTCGAGAACCGTCATTCGGAACCGTTCGCCGAGGGCGTGTTCTATCTCGATGGCCTCGGCAAGCAACGCGTCTGGGTCGTGCCCGGGCGCGAACTGGTGATCGTGCGCACGGGTCGAGACCACCCGGACTGGGACGAGGCGCGGATTCCCAACCTGCTGATCCGCGGCATGCAGGTGCCACCCCTGTTCTGAGGGTGCGGGGCGAAAACGACCCGCCGCCCTGTATCATTCGCGACAGCTGCCATAACGCACAACGCCGGAGCAGCCGCGAACTGAACCCGGAGCCCCCGATGAGAAGATTTGCCCTGGTCGCCCTCGCGATCGTCCTGGCGAGCTGTGTCAGCAGCCAGACTGCTCGAAATGGCGGCTTCCGCTTCGTCAATGCGGTGGCCGATTCCGCCCGCATGACCCTGCGCATCGACGACGAAGTCCGCGCAGCGGGCTTCGACTACCCGAGCGCCAGCACCTTCCTGTCGCTCGAGGCCGGTGAATACGCCGTCAAGTTCGAGGAGAACCTGCCGCGCTTCGACAAGGACGGCGACGACGACATCGACGAGGATGACGGCGACAACATCTACACGCTGTTCGACACGCCGGCGCCGGACGACGACGGGACGCTGGACCTCTCGCTCGACGTCAACCAGGAACTGACCTGGGTGCTTGCGGGCCATCATGGCGCGGAGCAGGTGATCGTCGTCGAGGGTCGCACAGAGGCGGTGCCGCAGGGACAGACGAAGGTGCGGGTCGTGCACGCAGCCGTCGGCGCCCCAGCCATCGACGTGTACTTCGCGCCGGAGGACACGGAAGCCATCGGTACGCTGGAGCCGTTGGAGGAGGGGTTGGCTTACACGCAGGTATCGGTGGAGGCTTTCGTGCCGGGCGGGCCGGGGCGGCTGCTGATCACCCTGGCCGGCAGCACCGGCATCGTATTCGACTCCGGAAACATTTCGCTTTCCCTGTCCGGCTCTCTGATCTTCGTGCTTGTGCCGAGCCTCAGTCTGCAGGCGGCCGATTTTCCGTTCAACGTCGTGCTTGCTTCCGGAACGGCCGCCACCACGCTCGGTCATCGCGACCTCAATACGCACTACCGGCTCGTCAACGCCTCCCCGGGCACGTACCCGCTCGACGTCTTCGTGAACAAGGTCACGGATGCAACGAGTAACACGAACCGCCAGGATTGCCCGATTCCGGACGACCCTGACGATGACTTCGTCGCAGGATATTGCGCACTGCCCTATGAGTTCATCGGCAACTTCGTCGAGGAGCCCGATCCGGACAGCTACCGGGTCAAGGTGCAGAAATCCGCGGCTACGGGCGTTACGGCCAAGCTCTTCGTCGGCACCTTCCCGGGCGGCACCGCGTCCACGCTCATGTTCAACGGACTCGTCGCCGACAGCGCCACCAATGTGGATGTCATCAGCCTCGCGACGCTGACGACGCCGCGACGGGTGGCGCCGACGGCGCAGCTGCGCATCATCACCTGGTCGAACGGCCTGCTGGACGAGATCGAGGGCGATCCGACCACTGACCAGATCGACATCTTCATCACCGATGACGCGGACGACGTGCTGGATGACGACGCCTACATCCGGCTCGGGAACCAGGGCCTGGGTAGCGACACGTCCTACCTGTCAGTCGTGCCAGGCGACTATCGCCTCACGATCGCGAAAGTCGACACGGCCGGGGATGTGGACACCGTGACCCCGCTGTATGCGGCAGACGTCGAACTCGACGGCGGCGGAGTCTATGCCATCGTGTTCAACGACACTGCCGGCGGCGACCTGCCGCTGCGGTTGATGCAGCTCGAGGACGATCCCGGGCTGGTGCCGGTGCCCTAGTAACGCGGCACGGCCTGGTCCACGTCGGTGGACCAGGCGTCTATTCCGCCGGCGAGGTTGTGCAGGTTGCGGAAACCCTTGCGGCGCATGTACTCCGCCGCCTGCTGGCTGCGGCCGCCTTTGTGGCAATGGAAGACGATCATCGTGTCCCTGGGCAGGCTGCCCAGGCGGCGATCGGTTGCTTCGTCCCAGGCGGCGGCACCGGCGATGCTCGCGATGGCCCGCTCGTCCGGGCCACGCACGTCGATCAGTTCGATTTTCGTGCCGGCAGCGAGCTTCGCGCGCAGATCCCGGGGCGACATCTGGTTGATGGCCGGCGGCGCCTGCGGGTTCTCGAACAGGAAGCGCGTACCCTGCAGCGACTCGCCGACGGCGATCTTCAGCCCGTCGGCACGGCCCGCCGTCCACGTGTCCATGCAGATCTCGATGTCGCCGGCAGTCACGCGCTGCTCGCTGCCGGTCGCAGGAGCCAGGTTCAGCGTGTGCTGCCAGCCTGCGTCGATGCGCAGGTGCACAGCCATGCCCTCGCGCTGGCGGACGGCGTTGCGCATCATGTCGGCCGCCTGCGGTGCGATCTCGATCCGCGGGGCCACCGTGTCGCTGCGCTCGACGCCGAGCGCCTCGGCGAGTTCGCCGGACTCCATCATCTCGAGCACGATGTCGCTGCCACCGATGAGCTGACCATCGACATAGAGCTGCGGAATCGTCGGCCAGTTGCCATAGGCCTTGATGCCCTCGCGGATCTCGGGGTGATCGAGCACGTTGATGTGCAGGTAGTCGGGCAGCAGCATGTCGAGGGCTGCGACGGTGCGCGCCGAGAACCCGCACTGGGGTTGGTGGCGATGCCCTTTCATGAACAGGACGACCCGATTGTTCTGCAGGACGTCCTCGATGATCTCGCGGGTCTGGGTGTCCAGGCTCATCTTCAGCTCTCTCCGGATTGCGGCTGGCCGGCCGGCCAGCCAGGCGCGCTACTGCACGCTGAAACTCTCGCCACAGCCGCATTCGCCCGTGGCATTGGGGTTTTCGAACGAGAATTTCTCGTTCAGGCCTTCCCGCACGTAATCGACGCGCAAACCATCCAGCATCGGCAGGCTGTCGGATGCGACGACGATCTTCACGCCCTTGCTTTCCAGCAGCACGTCGTCAGCGCCCACCCCATCGGCAAAGTCGACCGTGTAGGCCCAGCCCGAGCACCCCGTCTTACGCACACCGAGGCGCAGGCCCACGGCACCGGCGTGACGCGCCAGGTGGTCGCGCACGCGGCTCGCCGCTTTTTCTGTCAGGTCGATTGCCATGCCAGGGCACCTGGTTTCGATTCAAAACGATCTGGACTGGCCTTGTATATGAGGCCGCATCGCAAATTGTCAATGATTTTGCCCTTCGATACCATCGCCTGATGCCACGCGCCACCCGTGCCAGACCAGCGAGCGAGCGCAGCGTTGCCGAATTGGCGCTGCAGCTTGGCCGGGCCGCTTATGGTGAAAGCGGCGGCGATACCCTGACACCGGCGCAATGGATGGCACTGCGATTCTTTGCCCGCGCCAACCGCTTTTCCCGCACCGTCTCGGGATTCGCCGACTACCATGCGACGACGCGCGGCACGGCTTCGCAGACGGTGAACAGCCTGGTCGCGAAGGGATACCTGACCCGTACGCGATCGCTGCGCGACGGTCGCAGTGCAACCCTCGATCTGACCGAAAAGTCCCGGCGCCAGCTGTCCGAGGACCCGTTCGAGGCCGTCGTGCGCGCAGCCCGGACGCTCAAGCCGGCCGAGTTGAATCGCACGGCCGGGGCCCTGCGCGGCATCCTGCAGAACCTGGCCGTCGAGCGCGAAAAATCCGCGCCCGCTGCCTGCGGACTCTGCGGGCACCTCGAGCGGGATCGGAACCAGGGGTTTCACTGCCGGCTGCTGCATGAGCCTCTGTCCGCGCGAGAGATCGACCAGCTCTGCGTTCACTGCACCTGCAATGGACGCGGCTGAGCAGCCCTGAGAACTGTCCTCAGACGGAGAAGGATGAACCGCAGCCGCAGGTCGTGGCCGCATTCGGGTTGCGGATCACGAAGCGCGCGCCCTCGAGGTCTTCCTTGTAATCTATCTCGGCGCCCGCGAGGTACTGGATGCTCATCGGGTCGACGAGCAGTGTCACGCCCTGGTTATCGACCTGGGTGTCGCCTTCTTCGCTGTTCTCGTCGAATGTGAAGCCGTACTGGAAGCCGGAACAGCCGCCACCCGAAATGAACACGCGCAACTTGAGCCTGGGATTGCCCTCGTCATGGATCAATTGCGCGACCTTGATGGCGGCCGGTGTGGTGAAAACCAGCGTGGGCGCACCCGCGATGGCCTGGTCGAGATTCGTTTCCATGTGGGCCAGTTTCCAGTCCGCCGGGGCACTGTGTCAAGGAAGTTTGGACTCGAAACCATGACGCAACGCACTGATCTGCAGCAAGTCCTGTCGGCCTGGGGTGCCGGGCAGGGCCAGGTCCGCGCATTGCCTGGCGGGCTCATCAACCAGACCCTGCTGGTCGAGCATCCGTCGCGGGGGCGCTTCGTGCTGCAGCGGTTGAATCCGCTGTTCGCGCCCGAGGTAAACGAGGACATCGATGCGATAACGCGCCACCTCGCCGCGCGGGGCGTAACGACACCGCTGCTCCTGCGCACCGACGCGGGCGAAGCCTGGCATCGCGAAGGCGACGCAGTCTGGAGGGCGCTGACCTGGGTCGACGGGCACTCGCTACAGCGACTCTCAGCGCCCGATCAGGCGCGCGAGGCCGGCCTGCTGCTCGGAAGGTTCCACCATGCGCTGCGCGACCTGAAGCACGAGTTTCGTGCGCGCCGCCTGGGTGTCCACGACACGCAGCGTCACCTGGCGGGGCTCCGGCAGGCGGTCGATGCACGGCGAGGCCACCCGCGCCATGGCGACATCGCGCCCCAGGCCGCGCGTATCCTCGCCGCCGCCGCGCGCCTGCCCGCGTTGCCCGCGACAGCCGAGCGCATCGTCCACGGCGACCCGAAAGCCAACAACATCCTGTTCTCCGGCGACGGGCGCCACGCGATCTGTCTCATCGACCTCGACACGATCGCGCCCATGTCGTTGCCGCTCGAACTCGGCGACGCATTCCGTTCCTGGTGCAACCCGGGTGGAGAGGACGACGCCCGTTCCGGATTCGCCGTCGAGCTTCTCGCAGCGGGGCTGCGGGGATATGCCGCCGGCAATCGTCTCGAACCGGCGGAGGCGGCGGCGATCGTGCCGGCAATCGCCACGATCTACATTGAACTGGCGGCCCGTTTCTGCGCCGATGCGCTGAACGAAAGCTATTTCGGCTGGGACCCGGTGCGCTTCACCTCGCGCAGCCACCATAACCAGGTGCGCGCCGAGAGCCAGCTGCGCGCCGCCGAATCGCTCGAGTCGCAGCGCGCGCTCGCCGAGGCCGCGGCCCGGGCGGCTTTGGAGTAGGCTAGGGCGCAACCGACGGGTCGGGCGGCCCATGTTGCAGCGAGTCACCAGCCTCGAGGACAAATACACCCGCGCCTCCGGCATGGTCTACCTGACCGGGCTGCAGGCGCTCGTGCGGTTGCTGCTCGTGCAGCGGCGGCGCGACCTTGCCGATGGCCGCAACACCGCGGGCCTCGTGACCGGCTACCGCGGCTCGCCTCTCGGCGGGCTCGACCAGCAGCTGTGGCGCGCGCGCACGCACCTCGAGGAGCACCACGTCCGTTTCCAGGCCGCCGTGAACGAAGACCTCGCGGCCACCGCGCTGTGGGGTAGCCAGCAGGTCGGCCTGTTCCCGGGCGCCACCTACGACGGCGTGTTCGGCATGTGGTACGGCAAGGGGCCGGGCGTCGATCGCAGCGGCGACGTGCTCCGCCACGCCAACGCGGCCGGCACCGCCAACTGGGGCGGCGTACTCGCCATCGCCGGCGACGATCACGCTGCACGTTCGTCGACGCTGCCGCACCAGAGCGAACACGTTTTCGTCGCATCGATGATGCCCGTGCTGCATCCGGCCGGGTTGCAGGACCTGCTCGATTTCGGCGTGATCGGCTGGGCGATGTCCCGTTACAGCGGTTGCTGGGTCGCGCTGAAGACGACGTCGGAGCTGATGGACTCCTCCGGGACCGTGGACGCCGACGTGCAGCGGGTGCGCATCGTGCAGCCGGTCGGCTACACGATGCCGCTCGGCGGTCTCGGCATCCGCTGGCCCGACCGGCCGCTCGAGCAGGAATTGCGGCTGCAGCGGCACAAGGTACAGGCGGCGCTGGCATTCGCGGCTGCCAACAACGTCGACCGGCTGGTATTCGACAGCCCGCGGGCCCGCTTCGGCATCATCACCACCGGCAAGAGCTACCTCGACGTTCGCCAGGCGCTCGACGACCTGGGGATCGACGCACGTGTCGCCTCGGACATCGGTCTGCGCCTCTACAAGGTCGGCATGCCGTGGCCGCTGGAGGCCGTCGGCGTGAAGGCCTTCGCACGCGGACTGGAGGAAGTCCTCGTGGTCGAGGAGAAGCGCTCGATCATCGAGTCGCAGCTCGAGTCACAGCTCTACAACTGGGATCCGGTGACGCGGCCTCGTGTCATCGGCAAGTTCGACGAGGACCGCCAGTGGCTGTTGCCGCCTGCGGGCGAGCTGACCGCGGGTCTCATCGCGCGCGTGATCGGTGCGCGCATCGCGCGTTTTCACTCGAGCGAGCGGATGACCGCGCGACTGGCGGCGCTCGGCAGGCCACAGGCGCCGCTCGCGACGGCCACGTCCGCTCTCGAGCGGCAGCCGTACTTCTGTTCCGGCTGTCCGCACAATACCTCCACGCGCGTTCCGGACGGGAGCCGGGCCATGGCGGGCATAGGCTGCCACTACATGGCGCAGTGGATGGATCGCTCCACCGAGACCTTCACGCAGATGGGCGGCGAAGGCGTCTCGTGGATCGGCCAGGCACCGTTCACCGCGACGCCGCATGTGTTCCAGAACCTCGGTGACGGCACCTACTTCCACTCGGGGCTGCTCGCCATCCGCGCGGCTGTCGCTGCCGGAGTCAACATCACCTACAAGCTGCTCGACAACGATGCGGTGGCGATGACCGGCGGTCAGCCCGTCGACGGCAGGTTGACGGTGGCGAGCATCGCGCGGCAGCTCGACGCCGAGGGCATCGGCCGTATTGCGATCGTCAGCGACGACCCCGATGCTGTCGGCGAACGGCATCTCTTCCCGGCGGGCGTGACGTTCCATCACCGCGACGAGCTGGAAGCGGTGCAGTTGCAGCTGCGGGAGATCAAGGGCGTTACCGTGCTGATCTACGCGCAGATGTGCGCCACCGAGAAGCGCAGGCGCCGCAAACGCGGCAAACTGCCGGCGGTTGCCGAGCGGGCTTTTATCAACGAGCTGGTCTGCGAAGGTTGCGGCGACTGCGGCCTGGCATCGAACTGTCTCAGTGTGGCGCCGCTCGAGACCGATTTCGGTCGCAAGCGCACGATCAACCAGGACAGCTGCAACAGCGATCTGTCCTGCGTGAATGGCTTCTGCCCGAGCTTCGTCACCGTGTCCGGGGGCGAACTGCGCGTGCCCCCGGTGCGCCAGCCGGACGTGGCTGGCCTGCCTGCGCCGCAGCTGCCCGTACTGCGCCAAGCGCACGGCATCGTGATCGCCGGCGTCGGCGGTACCGGCGTCGTCACGCTGAGCGCCGTGCTCGGCATGGCTGCGCATCTGGATGGGCGCTACGCCGTGACGATGGACCAGACCGGTCTCGCGCAGAAGTTCGGCGCCGTCATGAGCCACGTGCGTATCGGCCGCTCCGAAGACATCGTGCATACGCCGCGGATCCCGGCGGCTGAAGCGGATCTGCTGATCGGCGGAGACCTGCTCGTGGCAACCGGCGCCGAGGCGATGAGCCGGCTGGCGTTCGGACGCAGCCTGGCGCTGGTGAACGTCGATGCGGACCTGCCGTCGAGTTTCATCCACGATCGCGATGTGCAGGTTCCGGTAGCCACCCTGGAAGGCGTGCTGGAAGACGCGCTGGCACCAGGCGCGCTGACGGTGCTGCCCGCAGCGCGGCTCACGCAGGCGCTGGTCGGCGACTCCATCGCGACGAATTTCCTGCTGCTCGGCGCCGCCTGGCAAAAGGGTGCGGTTCCGCTGGCGGAAGAAGCGGTGCTGGAAGCGATCCGCTTGAACGGTGTCGCGGTGGAACGCAATACCGCGGCGTTCCGCTGGGGCCGGCTGGCGGCCTCCAATCCCGCGGCTGTTGCCGCCGCCGCGGGTCTCGAGTCAACGCGTCGCGAGAGCGGTGGCTTCAAGGCAATGGTCGCGCGGCGCGCCGGATTCCTCGAGGCCTACCAGGACGAAGCGCTGGCGCATCGCTACGAGAGCCTGGTGCAGCTCACCGAAGCCACGGAGCGGCGCGTCACCGGCGCGGCCGGTGGCCCGCTCGCCGTCGCCGTGGCGGAAGAGTACTTCCGGGTACTGGCCTACAAGGATGAGTACGAAGTGGCGCGACTGCTCAGCTCGCACGATTTCCTGCAGAAGATCCGCGAGGCCATGTCGGGTGATTTCCGCCTGAACTTCCATCTCGCGCCGCCCGGCCTGGCGCGGCACGATCCCGTCGCGGGAAGGCCACGCAAGCGACGCATCGGTGCGTGGATCCTGCCGCTGTTCCGGGTCCTCAGGCGCCTGCGGTTCCTGCGTGGCACGCCGTTCGACCCCTTCGGTTACACGGCCGATCGCCGGCTCGAGCGGGAGCTGATCGGCGAATACGAATCAGTGGTGGAAGAAATCGTCGCGGCGCTGGCGGCCGGCAATCATGGCGACGCTGTCGCGCTGGCCGGCTTCACGCGCGACATAAAGGGCTACGGTCCGGTCAAGGCCGAAGCGGCGACTGCGGCACGACTCACCAGGGCCCGGTTGCTTGCCCGGTTCCGGCGGCAGCCTGCGGCGGCAACTTCCTAGGACGCGTTGCGCAATCGGCTTTCGACTTCGATGACACCGGCCCGGTAGAGCCGCAGATTCGCCACGAGCGAGGTGAGGCCTACGACCCCGGCACCAGCGGCCATCCAGGCGATGGAATAGGGAAGGGCAGCGTCGTCGCCGAAACCGTAGTCCGTGATCAGTGCGACGGCCGTCGGCCCGACAGTCATGCCCAGCGCACTGATCACGAAATAGAAGGCGGCCGTCACCTGTCCGCGCATCTCGTTAGGCGTGAGCATCATCAACGCCGCGACGCCCGTCGCGGTCATCAGTGCGCCGCCCATGTTCGACAGCGCCAGCAGCGCGATCACGCCGTTCGTCGAAGGCATGAGCGGCATCAGGACCGACGCCGGCACGAAGACGAAGACACCGGTCGCGACGCAGGTGCGCATCAGCGCATCGGCGTAGCCGCGCTGGTAGAGGCGATCGGCGATCCAGCCGCCCAGCAGCACGCCTATGGGACCGGTGACGAGCAGCGTCATCCCGTAGGTGTAGCCGGCTTCGGGAATGGTCCAGCCCCAGCTGCGGACGAAGAGCGTCGGCACCCAGAGGAAGAAACCGTAGCCGATGACGGTCGCGACCGACATGCCGATGAAATGCGTGGCATAGGTCCGCCAGCGCTTGCGCAGGTACCGCCAGGTGTCCGCCAGGCTCATGCCGTCTTCGCCCGAGGCCTGCAGCAGGTCCTGTCGTCTCGGTTCGCGTACCGTGAGCATCAGCAATGCGACGACGAGACCCGGCAGTCCGACCAGGACGAAAACCGTCTGCCACGGCTTCAGCGTGCCGGCGAAGGGTCCCGTCGTCCCATCGCCGAGCACGTCGATCGCCCAGGCGCCGACGATGTTGGCGAGCCCGACGCCGAGCGAGATGCCCATATTGTAGACGCCGATGGCACGGCCGCGCTGCGAGCGCGGGAAATAGTCGCTGATGAGCGATAGCGCGCTTGGATTCAGCGTCGCTTCGCCGACCCCGACTCCCACGCGCGCCAGGAACAGCTGCCAGAAGTTCCGCGCGAGTCCGCAGGCCGCGGTCATCATGCACCAGAGCGTGGCGCCGACGGCGATGATGGTGCGGCGACTGCGTCTGTCAGCGAGTCGCCCGATGGGAATGCCGAGCAGCGTGTAGAACAGCGCGAAGGCAAAACCGCCGAGCAGGCTGATCTGCGTATCCGACAGGCCGAGGTCCTGGCGGATCGGCTGGATCAGCAGCGCCAGTATCTGGCGGTCGAGGAACGACACGATGTAAGCCAGCGTGAGCACGCCGACGACGTACCAGGCATAGGCGGTCGGCGGATAGCCCGCTCCAGCCTGCGTCGTGTCCCGCTCCTTCATGCTGTCCGCTCCGCGAAATTGCCGCACGCGATGCTAGCAGGATGCGGGCGCGGTCGCGGTCGCCCTGTCACCCCGGGATACGCCGGCGTATGATGCGGCTGGGTCGGAGTCGAGGAAGCGGGGGGCTACTACTCCGACGACGACACGCCGGTCGGCGCATTCCGCCAGCCGTTCTTCACCAACACCGACGACTTGCGCGGGTGGAGCCTGCGCACCACGCAATACACGATCTTCCCGTGGGCGCTGATGACCTCGCATCCGGACCGGCGCACGTTCGCGCTGGTCGCGACAGCGCGGTTCGGCGGCGCGGAGAACTGATCGCTCAGTGGCAGGTAAGACAGGACCCCAGTTGCACGAGCCGCTGGGGTTTCGTCACCGCAGGGCCCGGCGTCCGGCCGTCGCGGTGGCAGCGACTGCAGTCGAGGCCGCGTTCGACGACGACCACGTGGGATTTCTCGAAGTGCCAGTAGCCCGGCCGTGACTGTGCCAGCAGGGGCGTGAGATCCACGGTCTCCGTCGGCTTCGCGGCGGGTGCTGGTTCTACCGCTGTCGCCGCGGCCGTGGATGCCGGCCGGGGTTCCCTCAATACCTTGTCGCCCAGCGACAGTGTGGCTGCGCTGCGCCCCGCCATGCGGCCCATCAGCACCGACGGCCCGAGGAACGTGCCGGAGCCGCCGTTGCGGCCATTGATGCCGGCGACACCCGTCACTTCGCCGGCGGCGTAGAGCCCCGTGAGCACCTGCCCGGCACCGCCCAACACCCGTGTCTCGTGATCCACGACCAGTCCACCCATGCTCTTGCGTGTCATCGGGAACAGCTGCAAGGCGTAGTACGGTGGCTTGCGGATCGGCAGTGGCGGGGTGGCGGAGGACCCGGGGCCGATGCGACCGAAATCGGTATCGACCGCCTGTTCGACGAAGCGATTGAAGCGTTCGACCGAGTCCACGAGGGCCGCCACCGGCAGGCCAGCGGTCTCCGCCAGCAACTGCACGGTGTCGGCGCGCTTCACGAGCGCGCCATTGCCGAGGATTTCGCGTTCGATCGTCTCTCTGCCCAGCCACGCTGCTCCGCGGATCTGCAGGCGTTTTGCTCCTGCTGAATCGAATACGAGCCAGTGGGTCGCGGGACTCAGGCGCAGCACGGCCTCGCCGGTGACCTTGCTCGGTGCCGCCTCGTTCGTGAACCGGCGCCCCGTGGCGTCGACCCACATCGCCACCGGGTTCTGGACCAGCAAGCCGCGCCGGCCGGTCGCGTCACGCGGATCGGGCAGGCCGTCGATGAAGGTGACCTGGTGATCGAGGCGGCTGCGGGCCGCGCCATAGCGCTCCGCCAGCTCCAGGCCGCTGCCGCGCGCGAACTCGCCGGCGCCCGACAGCAGCCGGGCGGGCGGGGCTACGTCAGTGCGCCATGTCTTCAGTACGAGATCCAGGTCGTTCTGGTAGCCGCCCGTGGCGACGATCAGCGCCGGTGCGCGATACATGTGCTTCCCGTCGCCGCGCAGCCGGCGGGTTTGCGCGCCGTCCATCTGCCCGCCGCGACGCACTATTTCCGTGACCTCCGTGTTGAGCAGGAACTCGATGCGACCCGTCTCCAGCGCGGCGCGGATCATTGGCACGACCACGTTGACTGCTGCGCCGCCCGCGAAGTGGAAGCGGGGCACCGTATCCTCGGGTGTATCGAGCAGTACGGAGAACTTCACGCCCAGCTCAGCGAGCCAGTCGTGGACCTCGGTGCGCGAGCTGTCGACGTAGTGCCGCACCCACCACTCATCCGCGTCCTCGCCCCAGACCATGAGATCGCGGAAAGCGATGTCCGGCGAGTCGGAGTGGCCCTTGGACCGTTGCAGCGGCGTGTCGACGAGTGCGAAGCCACCCGCCATCACGGCATGCCCGCCGGGAACCGAATTTGCCTCGATCACCAGCACGCGCGCGCCATGGCGCTCAGCTTCCAGTGCGGCAGCCAGCCCTGCGATACCACCGCCGATGACGATCACGTCGGCATCGCGGCGGTCGGCTGCGACGGGACCACAGCCCGCGATGAATGCAATGGCGCAGACCAGCATGGCGAGGCTCGCTCGCCGAAGTCGTGAAGCTCTCATGAGCGGTCCTGAGTGGCAGCCTTGACCGGTCGCAATTTGGTGCGCGCCAGTATACTAGCCGCCTCATCATGGCGATCTCACGCAGGGCACTCATACTGAGCGGCCTCGCTGCCAGCGGCGGTCTGGCGGTGTGGTACGCGACGCGACGCCTCGACGATGGCGACGCGGCTGCGAACTTCGCCGCGACGACGCCCGGGGCGGTCGCCCTCAACGCCTGGCTAAAGATCGATCCGGACGGCACACTGATCCTGGGCGTGCATCGCGCCGAAATGGGCCAGGGTGTCACGACGTCCCTGCCGATGCTGCTGGCCGAGGAGTTGGACGCCGACTGGCGCCGGGTGCGCTTCGAGTTCACGCCGGTCGACCGCGACTACTACAACTTCGGTGTGCTGCTGCGCGGGCAGCCGCTCGGCGACGTCACCGGCCGCCCGGTCGCAGCCTTCGCCGAGCGCGGCATCCGCGGCGCATTCCACGCGATGGGTCTGTCGATGACACTGAGCAGCACCAGCATGGTGGACGGCTGGGATACCGTGCGGCTTGCTGGTGCGACGGCGCGGGCACTGCTGGTGGCTGCTGCCGCACGGCGATGGGCCCTGCCGGCGGCAGAGCTGTCGACTTCGAACGGCGAAGTCCTGCATGCCGCGACCGGCAGGCGCGCCGGCTACGGCGAACTGGCAGCGCTCGCCGCCGCGGAGTCCGTGCCGGAGGTGATCGAGCGCAAGGAACCGTCCCGCTTCACGCTGATCGGCACTTCGCCGCCCCGTCTCGACGTGCCTGCGAAGGTGACCGGCAGCGCCCGGTTCGGCATCGACACCGCGCTGCCGGGCCTGCTGCACGCGACGATACGCCACAGCCCGCTGGTCGGTACGCGCATCGCCGCGATAGACAACGTCGCAGAGGTGTCCAGCTTGCCCGGAGTCGAGGGCGTGGTGCGCGTCGGTCGCGAGTCGGTCGCGGTGGTTGCCGCGGACTCCTGGTCGGCGCAACGCGCCGCCGCCCGCCTGTCACTGAAGCCGGAGCCGGTCGACGCGCCCGTGGCCGACGACATCGCGCTGCTCGAGGCCTGGCGGCGCGCTCTGGATGACCCGGATCCTGCGGTGTTGCGCGAGGAGGGAGAGTGGCCGGTTGCCGGCGGAACGTCCTTTGAGGCGGTCTACGAGCTGCCGTGGCTCGCCCATGTCTGCATGGAGCCGATGAACTGCACGGCACTGGTCGCGGGCGGAAAAGTGACCGTCTGGGCGCCGACCCAGGCGGAGAGTGTTGTCCGCGATGTCGCAGCCGCGACTGCCGGCGTCGCACCGGAACACGTGACCGTGCACCGCATGTTCCTGGGCGGCGGTTTTGGCCGGCGCACTGAAATGGACTTCGTGATCCAGGCGGTCACCGCTGCCATGGCGTTCCCCGGGCGGCCCGTCAAACTGTCATGGACAAGGACGGAGGACATTGCCGGCGACTGCTTCCGGCCCGGCGCCGTGGCGCGGCTGCGTGCAGCAATGACCAGCGACAGGATAGCTTCGCTCGACTACACGCTCGCCACCCAGTCGGTGACGGCAAGCTATTTCGAGCGCACCCCGACGCCGCGGGGTGGCGATGCCCGCAGCGACACGGCCGCTCTCTCCGGTGCGATCAACCTCGCCTACACAGGAATACCGGCACTGCGTTTCGCGCTGGTACCGCAGGATCCGGGGGTGCCGGCCGGTTTCTGGCGCAGCGTCGGCAATTCGCACAACTGCTTCATCCTCGAGGGTTTCATCGACGAGCTTGCGCATGCTGCCGGCGCCGATCCGGTCGAGTTCAGGCTCGCACATCTCGACGGCAAGCCCGCATTCCAGGCGGTACTGCGGCGTGCCGCGGAGCGTTCCGGCTGGGGATCGCCAGCGGCAGCGGGCAGCGGTCGCGGCGTGGCGCTGCTCGAGAGCCACGACACGATCGTCGCCCTCGTCGCCGAGGTGCAGACGACCCCGGACGGCAGCTGGCGCGTCGCCCGCATGACCTGCGTCGCCGATCCACGCATCGTGATCCATCCGGACGCACTGACCGCGCAGCTGGAAAGCGGCATCCTCGACGGCTACGGCTCGGCCCTGTACGGCCGGCTGACGTTTCGCGGCGGCATGGTCGAGCAGCGCAACTTCGACAGCTACCGGATGCTGCGGCTCGCCGACACGCCGATCATCGACATCGAGCTGATGCCGCAGGGGGGGCGCCCCGGCGGCGCCGGTGAGCCCGGTGTTCCCGGTGTCGCGCCCGCCATCGCCAACGCGCTGTTCGCCGCCACGGGTCAGCGCATCCGCAAGCTGCCGTTGATGGATTTCAAGTTGGAATCAAGGGGACAGTGACCCTTATTCCGCTCGCTTTGCCATAAAGACGGCACTTCTTGCAGTGAAATTAGGGTCACTGTCCCCTTGATTCATCTCAGGCCGGAATATCGGCGGTGATGCGTCCGTCAGCGCCAATGTCGGACACGCGCAGCTCCACGCCCATGCTGCGGCAGTAGCCAACCAGCCGCGGGCGGGTCCACTGGCTGTGGATCTCCTCCACCGTGAGATCGAATTGACCGATCTTGCGGCACTGCGTAAGCACATGGCCAAAGGGCTCCTGCCAGCTCCGTGACAGGCCGGTGCCGTTGCTGGTGAGCGCGAGCGCGTAGTGGCAGGCCGTGCGGTCGAACAGCGCGATCAGGGCGATTTCGCGGTTGCCGGTCTTCTCGATGATCTGCTTCATGCGCAGGTTGATCGGCAGCATGGTGCGGATGTCGTGTTCGACATACTCGGCGAGCTGTCCTTTGTTCTTGGCGAACTGCATCGCCAGCATGTGCGCCTTGACGAGCGGATCGTTCATCTCATGCGCATAACCGGCGTGGTTGCCGATCATCTTGAGGAGGATCGACATCGAGCGGCCAAGCTCGTCTTCCCGGCCTTCGAAGCCGCTCAGGGTCTTGTAACGGTCCAGCTCCGACTGGCCGGGTTTGGCGGCATGCGGTGGGACAGCGGCGATGGTCTGTGCAGCTTGAGCCATGGTCTATTCTCCTTTGACGAGCTCGCAACCGAGCCAGCCGTCATCCTGCCACATCGAGATGGTGCCGGTAGAACACATCAGCGATCTGTACCAGCCCGCGGCCGAGCAGTCCCTCGCGGCCTTCGAAGCCGCTCCAGAGTCCGAATTCCCTGACCGTCGGGGTCTTCCAGGCCGGTTTGGCCGGCTGGGCTGCAGGAGGGGTCCTTGCGGGCGGGTTCGGCCATGGGGGCGGTCCTTCGGCAGTCTGCGGGTCCAGTCCGTCACGTAACCCCCCGGAGGCCGCGAGGCAAGTCCCATTTGACCTATCCATGGACAGGACGGAGGATCGCATCCGTGTGTGATCGCAGCGCGAAAGGATCTAGAATCACTGCGGCAGGAGCAAGGCTATGTACATCAATTTCTGGTACCCGGTAGTCATGTCCGGGGAACTGAAGGACGCGCCGAAGCGGGTGCGCATGCTCGCGCAGGATTTCGTCGTCTACCGTGACACCAAAGGCCAGGCGCAGGTCCTCTCCAACACCTGCACCCACCGCGGCGGCTCGCTGGCCGACGGCAAGATCAAGGGCGACAACATCCAGTGTCCCTACCACGGCTGGCAGTTCGACGGCAGCGGCGCCTGCCGCCGCATCCCGTCGCTCGGCACGCAGGCGCGGATTCCGGCCCGGGCGCGTGTGGATGCCTACCCGGTCGTGGAGAGGTACGGCATCGTGTTCGCCTTTCTTGGCGACCTGCCGGAAGCCGAGCGGCCGCCGATGCTCGAGGTGCCCGAATTCGACGATCCGGGCTGGCGGGCGAGCTACATCAATTACCAGGTCGATTGCGACTACGAGCGATCGATCGAAAACGGCCTCGATCCCGCCCACAACGAGTTCGTGCACCCGACCCACGGGTTCTCGGGCCAGAACGACGATTACCAGGTTCGCGACATCCGCTGGGTCGGTGACGGACGCTGGGGGCCGGGTTTCTTCACCACCTTCAATTCCCCCGCGGCGACGGACCCGCAATTCGCGACCATGAAGATGGCCAGCAGCAATCGGGAAGCCGGTTCCGGGGTGATCGGTCCCAATCACCTGTGGACCTACATCCGCTTCGGCCCGGGCAAGTCGATGCACCAGTACATGTGGGAGACGCCGATCGACGAGGGCCGGACCAATATCTTCTTCCTGAACATGCGCAGCACTTTCCTGGAGCCGGAGATGGATCAGCGGGTGAGCGATCGCAACTGGATGGTTGTCGAGCAGGACATCCAGGTTCTCACCAGGCTGCAGCCGACGCTGACTCCTCCGACCAATACCCGCGAATTCATGGTGCGGGCGGACGAGCCGATCCTGAAATACCGGGAAAAACTCCGGGAATGGGAGGATCGTGGCTGGAAGATCGACACGGCCGCGGTCTACGCCAACCGGCTCAAGGCGGCCTATGCGATCCCGAGTCCCGAGCGGCGGGCGGAGAAGGGCTGGATACTGGACGCCGTCCCGATGCTCCCCGGGCGGTCGGCCGCATCCGTCGCTGTTGCGAATCGGCAGTGACCGTGGAACTATTGTCCGGACATTAATAACAACCCTGTCCCGCTGACCGGTTTTTCAGCGATTCCAACGGTCGTCCATCCGGCGCTGCGCGGGCGCACGGATACGCGGCGGGCCAGGGCACTTATTTCGGGGGTTGAGCACATGGCCAGGAAGAACACAGCGGCGAAGGCTGCCACCGGCAGTTCCGCCACAAAGAACTACGCGGGCGTCTGGGACAACCGCATGGGCTTCGGCAAGAAGCCGGTGGTTCTCGTCATCGACCTGCTGCAGGGCTACACCCTGCCCGGAGCGCCGCTGCTCGCTCCCGGCGTGGTGAAGTGCGTGAAGGAAGTGCCGGCGCTGCTCGACGCCGCGCGCAGGAAAAAAGTGCCCGTCATCCACACCCGCGTGCTGTACAACCCCGCCAACTTCGAGGACGGCGGCATGTGGATCCGCAAGGCGCCGGTGCTGAAGTCGCTGGTGCCGGGCAACCAGTACGCGGAGTTCTGTCCCGAAGTGAAACCGAAGAAGGGCGAGACGGTCATCGTCAAGAACTACGCGAGCTGCTTCTTCGGCACATCGCTGGCCGCCACGCTGACGGCGATGGGCTGCGACACAGTGATCATCACCGGCTGCACCACGTCGGGTTGCATCCGCGCCTCGGCCGTCGATGCCGTCCAGCACGGCTTCCGGCCGATCGTCGTCCGCGAATGCGTCGGTGACCGTCACGACGGTCCGCACGAGGCGAACCTGTTCGATATCAATGCCAAGTACGGGGACGTCGTCAGCAAGGCCGAGACGATCCAGTACCTCAAGTCGCTTTAATCCGCACAACAGCGGGAAAACCAACAACCGATCGAAACCGGGGAGTCCCACATGGCCAAGAAAACCGCAGCCAAGCGCAACGACCTTACGCAGAGCCCGCATTACAACTACGTGCCGATCATCGACCGGCCGAAGCTGAAGATGCCGAAGGGCGCTCGCGTGGCCGTGATCCCGTACATCAATATCGAGCACTTCCCGCACGACATTCCCGGCACGGCGATCATTCCGGGCACGCAGCGCTTCAACCCGGATCCGCTGAATTACGGCTGGCGCGATTACGGCAACCGCGTCGGCCTGTGGCGCATGATGGAGCTGATGGACAAGATCGGCATGCGCGGCACCGTGTGCCTCAACGCCGAGATCATCCGCGAGTACCCGCGGATCATGGACGAGGCCATCAAGCGCAAGTGGGCCTTCATCGGCCATGGCATCAACAACGCCCCCGCCAACTTCCTCTCCGGCATCGACGAGAAGAAGGAGCGCGAGATCATCAAGGGCGTGCTGTCGGCGATGGAAAAGCGCATCGGCCGCAAGACCAAGGGCTGGCTGTCGCCGTTCCTCACCCACACCAACAACACGCCGAAGCTGCTTGCCGAGTTCGGCGTCGAGTACCTCTGCGACTACACGGCCGACGACCATCCGTTTCCGTTCAACGTGCCCAAGGGCAGCCTCATCTCGGTGCCCTACACGGTCGAACTGAACGACATTCCGGCGTTCCAGAACGTCGGCATCAGCTCCGAGGCGTTCGGCGATGCGATCGTCGATCAGTTCGACGTGCTGTACGACGAAGGCGCAGACAACGCCCGCTGCATGCCGATCTGCCTGCACACCTTCTGGGTCGGCCAGCCGAATAAGTTCAAGCACCTGAAGCGAGCCTTCGCGCACATCGCGGCCCACGACGACGTGTGGTTCACGACGGGCGACGAAGTAAACGACTGGTATCGCAAGAGCTATTTGAAGTAGGAGCGGCGCAAGCCGCGACTCATCAATTCACCACCAGGGAAGACCATCGATGGCAAAGGCCAGGGCGAAAGCAAAAGCCAAGCGAGTGCAGGACCTGAAACCGCCGCGGGCAGCGGACGCCGCAGCGTGGTTCAAGGAAAACATCGCGCTGCAGAAGAAGCGTTACGCAGCGATCGTGAAAGAGCAGAACGGTCTCGAGCGGGACCGGCAGAAGTGGTACGCGAATTTCCTGCGCATCATCCAGACCAAGGGCTTCAACGCCAATGGCGACCTGCGCGTGAAGATTCCAGCCAATCTGATTCCCAAGAAGCCGAAGGGCCGCAGCCGGGTCGTGTTCTGATCGGGCGCCTGCCTGTCATCAAGATTTCCAGGAGATTTCCGTGGCAAGACCACATATCGAGCCATTCGTAGAGCTGAACGAGCCGTTCCTCAAGTTCGACGTCGGCGGTTTCAAGGGCAGTCACTACAAGGTGTTGTCGCTCGACACCGACACCGGTGCCTGCTCGCTCAAGGTCCGCTTCGACGGCGGCTACAAGCGCAAGCCCGGCCTGCATTATTCCGACCTCGAAGTCTTCGTCCTGAACGGCGAGATCAAGGTAGGTGACCAGGTCTGGCGCGAAGGCCACTACGCCATGGTGCCGGCCGGCTACGCGCTCGGTGCCATCAGCGTGCCGAAGGGTGCCGAGGCGCTGCTCTACTTCAACGACTCCGAACCGCATTTCGAGGAGTCGGGCGACAGCCACGAGCTGACACTCAAGGAAGCCTTCAAGTCGCTCAACAGCTACGAGGACATGCCCTGGGGTCCGGGCAACCTGGTGACGCCGTCGGTGGCAACCGGCTGCCTCATCAAGGTGCTGCACTACGATCCGCTGACCGAGGCGCTGTCGTTCCTGTACTGCATGACGCCCGAGTTCGCGCAGGACAACATCTCCTACCACGACAGCGCGGAGGAGAGCTATCACATCTGGGGCACCAGCTGGATGATGCAGTTCGGCGAGCTGCCGACCGGGGGCTACTTCTGGCGCCCGGCCTACATCAACCACGGCGCGTTCCGCTGCAAGCTGGGCACGATTGCATTCGGCCGCACGGACTCGAAGCTTCACAACTACTTTCACTACAACCCCTGGACCAACCCGAAGCAGAACCTGCTGCGTGCCGCGGCCCAGGTCTATCGCCAGCGCCCGCTGCTGTACCAGTGGCAGGCGTCGGACGGCCACAATCACCCGCACGGGCCGCCGGATTTCCAGTACCCGGGCTACTACGAGAAAAACCCGAACATCCGCGCCCTGCATGGGCACTTCGGCGGTGAGTCAGATGAGCGCGATTCGCGCGACGCACCGATGAAACTGCCGAAGAAGAAAGCGAAGGCGAAGAAGTAATCGGCCCGCGGGCGCGCCACGGCGCAGAACGCACCTTGGCGCGCCCGCACATCGAACCCTATGTCGAGCTGAACGACCCGTACCGGGCGTTCAAGGTCCGTGGCTTCCGCGGCTGCCAGTACAAGACTCTTTCGCTGGACGTCGACACCGGTGCCTGCACGCTGAAAATCCGCTTTCCGGGCGGTTATCGCCGCAGCCCGGGTCTTTCCTATTCCGACTGCGAGATCTTCGTGCTGAACGGCACGATCGAGGCCGGCGACGCCCTCTGGCGCGAAGGCCACTACTGCTTCGTGCCCGCCGGTGTTGCCTTGCCGGCGATCCACGTGCCGCAGGGCGCCGAAGCGCTCCTGATGTTCAATGATGCCGAGCCTAATTTCGAGGAATCCGGCGACAGCCACGACCGCGCGCTGCGCGAGGCGTTCACGTCGCTGAACGGCTACGAAGACCTGCCGTGGTTCGGCCTGGGCCGCGTACAGCCGAGCGTCGCGACCGGCTGCCTCAGCAAGCTGCTACGGCAGGATCCGCTCACCCACGCCACCACGTTCCTCTACTGCATGGTGCCGCAGTTCGCGCAGGACAACATCAGTTACCACGACTGCGCGGAAGAGAGCTATCACATCTGGGGCACGAGCTGGATGATGCAGTTCGGCGAGTTGCCGACGGGCGGCTACTTCTGGCGACCGCCCTACATCAACCATGGTGCTTTCCGCTGCCGCTTCGGCACCATCGCGCTGGGCCGCACCGACTCGAAGCTCCACAACTACTTCCACTACAACCCTTGGAGCAATCCCTGGGAGAACCTGCAGCGCGCCGCTGGGCAGGGTTACCGCCAGCGCCCGCTGCTCTACCAGTGGGAAATGACCGACGGCCACAATCACCCGCACGGACCCGCGGATTTCGAGGAGCCGGGGTACGCCGACGCGGCGAGCGTCGCGCGATTGCATCGCTGAAGGATTGCCGACCACGGCAGCAGTGGCTGGTTGTTAGGTTAGCTTCAGTGCGCCGAACAGCAGACCGAGCCCGACGATCAGCATCGAACCCAGCCGTACGGTGATCGTGCTGGATAGCATGTCGATGCGTGCGTCGATTCTGCCCGAAAGGATTTCCATGTCCTTGCGGGCGAGCGTGATCTCCTGCCGGAGCTCGGTTCGCATCAGCTCTAGATCCGCTTTCGTGGCAAGAGTCGTGCCCACTCGACCTGCTCGGTGAACTGGAAGCGGCCGTTGCGCGCCGGCCTGTCGCGGGCGGCTTCGGGCCAGAACCGGTCGACGCCGAATCCTGACGAAAGTCCGCCGGCTGCCTTTACTCAGGCTCCCGATTGCCGGATAGTACGGCGCCCTTGCCTCCGGCCATCGCGGCCCTCGGCCCGTGGCGGACAGCGGCATGCCGATACTCCTCTTCACCATCGTGCTTTTCGGGATCGGCTTCGGGCTGGTCATTCCGGGCATGCCATTCGTGGCGCAGAACTTCGGCGCTACGCCGTTCTGGGCATCGTTCACGCTTGGCCTGTATGCGTGGGGCCAGCTGATCTCGACGCTCATCTGGGGTCGCCTGTCCGACCGCATCGGCCGCAAGCCGGTCCTCATCGTCACTGGCGTCGGCGTATCCCTGGCCTATTTGTTGATGGCTTTCGCGCCCAATCTCTTCGTACTCGCGGCAGCCCGCTTCCTGAGCGGACTGATGGGCGGGATCGCACCCGCCATGGCTTACGCGGCGGACGTCACGCCCCCCGAAAAGCGCGCGCAGAGCATCGGCTGGATCGGTGCCTCGATGAGCAGCGGCTTCATCCTGGGTCCGGCGATCGGCGGGCTGCTCGGCGGTTCCACCGCGGCTGACGCGAGTCTGTTCTGGCCGGGCATCGTCGCGTTCGTGCTGGCTGCGGGCACGGCTCTCGCCACGGCGCTGTACCTGAAGGAGAGCCTGCCGCCGGAAAAGCGGGCGGGCAGCGCCGAGCGTGGTGCCGATGGCCAATCCCTGGCGTTGCGGCACATCGTCCGCCGGCCCCTGATGGTCGAGATCCTGGTGCTGGGTTTCGCCGTATATGTCGCCATGGCGATGTTCGAGAACATTTTCCCGTTCTGGGCGCGGGAGCGATTCGCCTGGGGGCCCCGCCAGGTCGGCCTCGCCTTCACCTGGCTCGCGGTCGTGGTTGCCGTCGTGCAGGGCTTCGTGGTCGGCCGCGTTGCGCCGCGGATCGGGGAGGGAAGGCTTGCGATATCCGGCATTGCTGCCTACGCGGTCGGCCTGGTCGTGATGACCTTCGGACCGTCACTCGGCTGGATGCTGCTCGGGATTACGCTGACCTCCGGCGGCAGCGGCGTCTACCTGACCGCCATGTCGACCTTCGTGACCAACACGGCGCAGGCGCACGAGCGGGGAACCGTGCTGGGCGTCTACCAGTCGGCGAGCTGGGGCGGCAGGGCGGTCGGCCCGTCGATCGCCGGATTGTTCTACGCCACGCTGGGTCATGATGCGCCGCTGCTGGCAGCCGCGACCATCATGCTGCCCTGCGTGGCGCTGCTGGCCTACATTACGTCACAGCACGCCCGGCCCGCCGAATCCGGCGCGTGAGGTGAGGCGAAAAGCCCCGCCTCCGCGGGAGCGGGTTGTTTTGGACGCGGACCATTGCTGTCTATAATTGGAGTACTGGATCGGCCACCCCGAGCTGGCTTTTATTCCGGAGACCACGAACATGCTGATCAACTTCTGGTACCCGATGGCGACCAGCGCCGAACTGACCGACAAGCCATCGCGGGTGCGCGCCCTCATGCAGGATTTCGTCGTTTTTCGTGACAGCCAGGGGAAGGCCCATTGCCTGTCGAATACCTGCACCCACCGCGGGGGTTCGCTGTCCGGGGGCAAGGTCGTCGGCGACCACATCCAGTGCCCTTACCATGGCTGGCAGTTCGAAGGGTCAGGGCAGTGCAAGCGCATACCCTCGCTCGGTCTCAACGCCAGCATTCCAGGCCGTACGCGCGTAGACGCCTATCCCGTCCAGGAGTCCTACGGGCTGATTTTCGCGTTCCTCGGCGACCTGCCGGAGTCCGAGCGCCCCCCCGTGCTCGCGGTGAAGGAATGGGGCCAGGAAGGCTGGCGCACCACGCTCCAGCACTTCCCGATCAAGGGTTACTACGAGCGTTCGATCGAGAACGGCGTTGATCCTGCGCACAACGAGTATGTGCATGACACCCACGGCTTCAGCGGTGAGCGCGAAAGCGAGTACAAGATCGGCGACATGCGCATGGACGACTCCCCGCCCTGGGGTCGGGGTTTCTGGCACACCTTCAAGGCGCCGACGCTGCAGGGCGACCTGAAGAAGTACCGTCCCAGCGAGGGCGATCTCGATGCCGGCACGGGTTTTTTCGGCACGAACCACGTGTGGACCTACATCCATCCGGGGCCGAATTATTTCATCCACCAGTACCTGTACGAGCGGCCGATCGACGAGGAGAACACTTATCTGTACCTCGTCTGCGCCCGCAATTTCGCGCTCGAAGAGAAGCAGGATGCCTACGTCATACAGCGCAATCAGTATGTGGCAGACCAGGATCTCAAGATCATCTCGAACCTGCACCCGGTTCTTACGCCGGACGTGAACACCAGGGAATTCATGGTGCCTTCCGACCGTTGCATCCTCTACTACCGTGAGGCACAGAAGGAGTGGGAGTCGCGGGGCTGGCGCATCGACATGGATAAGGTGAACCGCAACCGCGGCACGGTGGCCTATGCCATCCCGAGCCCGGCCCGCCGCGAGATGAAGGGCTGGGTGCTGGACCCGGTGCCGATGGTGAAGCCTGGCAACGCCAGCACCGTGAAGGCGGTCGGCTAAAGAGAAAGGGGACGCTAACCTTCGTATGGCTCGCCTTCAGGCAAGCCATACGAAGGTTAGCGTCCCCTTTTCCCCGAAGGTTAGCGTCCCCTTTCCCCCCGTCCCCTTTTACCCCCTTTTACCAGGGCAGCACGTCGCCCCGGTAACCCAGGAACCGCCCGGTCGTCGCGAGATCGAAGCGATCGATCTCGCGCATCATGTCGGTGACTGCCTCGGCTACCGGCCGCAGCATTTTCTTCGGCAATCCCACCATGAAATCCGTGTCCGTCGCGCCGGGCGTGACGAGACCGACGATGATGCTGCGGTTCTTCAGCTGCAGCGCCAGGTTGTACATGATCATGTTTACCGCCGACTTGCTCGAGCGGTACCAGTAAAGCATCGGCATCGTCACGCTGCCGATCGAGCCCTGGCTGCTCGACACGGTAATCATCTTCTTCTGCCGGCTGGCCGCGACATGCGCGAGGAACGCCTCGCAGACCTTGATCGGGCCCTCTGCGTTGACCTTCATGACCTCCGGGTACACGTCGTAGCGGAGCTTGCCGAAGAGCTGGTTCTCGCCACCACCGCCGATACCGGCGTTGTTGAGCAGCACGTCTATGGGCTGGCCGCTGAGCCTGGCGGCGAGCGCATCGACAGTGGCGTGATCGACAACGTCGAGCCGTTCGACCACGATGTTGGATCTGCTGGCAGCCAGTTCATTCAATGCCGTCGCGGTCGACGGCGTTCGACAGGTCGCGACGACCTGCCAGCCGCGCTCGGCGTAGCGTTTCGCGAACTCCAGACCGATTCCGCGGCTTGCCCCGGTAATGAGCACCCTCGGCTGGGGTTGGCCCTCGGCCGCGGATAGCGGACCGGCAATCGCCGCACCCAGTGCCGTTGCGAGCAAATCCCGGCGTCCGATCGAGGTCTCTGGGGAATCGCTCACGTCGGATCAGCCAGGATATTGCGCTAGGCCGGCCAGTGAGCGCTGCACGCCCGACTCGGCCTTCGCCAGGATCTGCCCGCTGTCGAGGCTGAACTTGGCGAGCGTGCCGGTGAAGAAGTTGCCGATCAGAACCGTGTCCTTCTCCGTCGAGAGCCCCACGGCCGCCCAGCCCGGGCCAGGCAGCGGGTAGCTGCGCAGAACCTCGCCGGTTTCGGACAGCTGCTCGAGGAAAAATCCTGCCTTGAAGTTCGCGCGGATGTGCATCAGGCGCCCGTCGCGCAGGTAAGTAATCGTCATTGCCATGTTGCCGCTGTCGGGCGCGTAGGTGACGAGATTCGGCAGGGGCTTGTCGTTGACGAGGTCATAGACGCGCACGCTGTCGGACAATTCCGACAGGTACAACATCGTTTTGCCATCCGGTCGCAGCGCGGAACCGGTCAGCCCGAGGAAGGCGGGCATGCCGCCGTGGACGGGCGTCGCGAACTCGCGCAGCTGCCTGCCTTCCTGCGTGAACTGATAGAGGTGGCCGTAGCCGAAGAGATCCGTGCCCGGCACTTTCGGCAACGTCGTGCCGAGCGACGTGCCCGGCCGCGTGCGCACGGTGTTGCCGACCAGGTGCTCGCCGAGATAGATCGTGCCGTCCTTCGCGAAGGTGATGTTGGAAAAAGCGCGGTCGGCGAACTTGACCTTCGGGAGCTGCCGGCCTTCCGGACTCACGCGAATCACGCAGAAGCTGTTCGAGTCGAAGGCCCACAACGTGCCGTCCGGGGCGAAGGAGAGGCCGCCGATCAGGTGGGTGGTGCCTGCGGTCCACAGCACGCCCTTTTCATTGAGGTTGCTGTCGTACTGGATGATGCGGCCGTCGCCGGCGTGGTCGTCTTCCTTGACATTGAGCAGGGTGGCGCCGGCGAAAATGTCGCCTTTGGCGAAGGGCTTGAGCGTGCTGGCGGTCTTCATTATGTCTTTCTCCCGCATGTGAGGCGACCATTCTAGCGGCGGCAGGTGCGCTATCCTAGTCGGCCTTGTCCGGAGAGCGGTGAAGCCGTCATGTCAGCCAGCACCGATCGCCTGTACAACGTCAACGTCGTGTCGGAAACCGACCTGCCATCGCCGGCAGCGCTCAAGGTCGAGCTGCCGGCCAGCGGTGCGGTGACCGACTTCGTGGCGCGCAGCCGCCGCGCGATTCAGGCGATCATCGACGGCCACGATCCGCGCCTGTTCGTCGTGGTCGGCCCCTGCTCGATCCATGACACGAAGGCTGCGCTCGAGTATGCGGCGCGGCTGAGGGCGCTTGCCGCAGAAGTCGAAGACTCTCTGCTCGTGGTGATGCGCGTTTACTTCGAGAAGCCGCGCACGACCATTGGCTGGAAGGGACTCATCAACGACCCGGACATGGACGACAGCTGTCGCATGGAGAAGGGCATCCGTGCAGCGCGGCGCCTGCTGCTCGATCTCGCGGAAATGGGCATTCCGACGGCAACCGAAGCACTCGATCCGGTGATGCCGCAGTACATGGGAGAACTGATCAGCTGGACGGCGATCGGCGCCCGCACCACCGAGTCGCAGACTCACCGGGAGATGGCCAGCGGACTTTCCACGCCCGTGGGATTCAAGAACGGCACCGACGGTGGACTGCAGGTGGCGGTGAACGCGCTCAAGTCGGCGCGCCGGCCGCATCATTTCCTGGGCATCAATCAGGACGGCCGTCCCGCGGTCATTCACACGCGTGGCAACGCCTACGGCCATGTGGTCCTGCGCGGTGGTGGCGGTCGGCCCAACTACGATTCTGTCTGCGTGCGCCAGTGCGAACAGGCGCTGGAGAAGGCCGGGCTGCCGGCGCGCATCGTGATCGATTGCAGCCACGGAAATTCGAACAAGGACCACAACCTGCAGCCGCTGGTCATGCGCGACTGCGTCGAGCAGGTGGCGCACGGCAACCGCTCGATCATCGGCCTGATGCTGGAAAGCCATCTCGATGCCGGCAACCAGGAGATCCCCGCCGATCTCGGGAAACTGCGTTACGGAGTTTCTGTCACCGATGCCTGCATCGACTGGGCGACGACCGAGGCTGCGATCCGCGATGCCTGGCGCGCACTGCGGCCGCTGATGCCGCTGCGCCGTTCGGCCTGAGAGTAAGCAAGACTTAGGACTTAGGGACGCTAACCTTCCGAAGGTTAGCGTCCCCTTGCCCTATCTCAGAACGACGGTACGCCGCCCGTTCACGAACACGCGGTGTTCGAGGTGCAGCTTCACTGCGCGCGCCAGCGTGATGCACTCGACGTCGCGGCCGACTGCGGCAAGGTCCTCCGGGGACTGCGTGTGGTCGGCGCGCTCCACGGTCTGCTCGATGATCGGACCTTCGTCGAGGTCGGGGGTCACATAGTGCGCGGTTGCGCCGATCAGCTTTACGCCGCGGGCATACGCCTCGTGATACGGCTTGGCGCCCTTGAAGCCGGGCAGGAAGGAGTGATGGATGTTGATCATGCGACCAGGAAAGCGCTCGCACATCGCCGGCGACAGCACCTGCATGTAACGAGCCAGCACGATGAGATCGACACGCGTGTCCTCGATGATCTCGAGTAGTCGCGCCTCGGCCTGGGCCTTGCTGTCCGGTGTCACCGCCACGTGGAAATAGGGCACCTTGTGCCACTCGGCCAGGCTCGCGAGGTCCATGTGGTTCGACACGATTGCCGGGATCTGCATGGCCAGCGAGCGGGTGCGGTAGCGGTACAGCAGGTCGTTCAGGCAGTGGTCGTGGCGGGACGCCATCACCAGCACGCGCGGCAGCACCTGCATGTCGTGCAGCTGCCATTGCATGCTGAAGCGGGTGGCGATCGGCATGAAGCCCGACGCAAACGCGCCGCGTGAAAAGCCCGTCCCGGCGGTGAACCGCGTGCGCATGAAAAAGCGCCGCGTCTGCGGGTCACCGAAGTGCGACGACTCGTCGATGAACAGTCCCTGGCTGCTCAGGTACCCGGACACGGCGGCGACTATGCCGGTCGTGTCGGGGCAGACGATAGTGAGTACGTGGCCGCTGCTCATACGATCCGGGCGTCCGCCTGGATCTCGACCAGCATGTCGGGGTCGATCAGTTTCGATACCTCGACCATCGCGGTCGCCGGTCGGATGTCGCCAAGCAGCGCCCCATGTGAGCGGCCGACGGCCTCCCAGCGACTGATGTCGGTGACGTAGATGCGGGTCGGGACGACGCCCTTCAGCCCGATGTGCACCAGTCGCGAGTAACCCGCGATCGGTTCCCAGGTCGAGCCCGTCGAGAGGTTTTGTCGAGTCATGTGGCGGATTCCGCGATCCGGGTAAAATCCCGGGACGCGAATGGTAGCAGGCCGGGCCGGCGCTTGGCCCAGTGAGCGAACCGGAGCCGCCCCGATGTCCCGCCCGTCGTCTGAAGTCGTCGAGAACCTGCGTCGCAGCCTGCCGGGCCTGCGGCACATCGAGCTGCTGCTGCCTGATCTGAACGGCATCCTGCGCGGCAAGCGCTGCTCGCTCGGCGAACTCGAGGGCGTGCTGCGGTCGGGCCTGTCCTTTCCGGCCTCCGGCTTCCTGCTCGACAGCCGCGGGATGCTCATCGATGGCCTCGCCCAGGGCAACGAGGACGGCGATCCGGACTACGTCTGCCGCCTGGTGCCGGGGTCGGTCGTGCCGGTGCCGTGGTCGAAGTCGCCGCTCGGGCAGGGCCTCCTCAGCATGGAGAACCGCGACGGCAGCCCGTACTTTGCCGACAGCCGCCAGGTCCTTGCCGGTGTATTGCGCCGATACGCCGATCTCGGTCTCAAGCCGGTCATCGCAGTCGAGTACGAGTTCTACCTGCTCGACGACACACGCGGGGAAGCGCCGCGCGCCTTGCGCTCCCGAGTGCCCGGCAGCGAGCGGCGGGCGGAAGGCCCGCGCGTCTACAGCATCGAGGACCTGCACGAACTCGACGAGCTGTTTGCCGCGATCGACTCGGCGGCACAGGCGCAGGGCATTCCGGCCGGCAGCGTCGTATCCGAGTACGGTGCCGGCCAGTTCGAAGTCAATCTCCGCCACGTCGACGATGCGCTGGTCGCCTGCGACCACGCCGTGCTGTTGCGCCGGCTCGTGCGCGGCGTGGCTGCGCGCCATGGACTTGCCGCGACGTTCATGGCGAAACCCTTCGCCGACAAGGACGGCTCTGGCATGCATGTGCACGTCAGCATGCTCGACGCCGCCGGTCGCAACGTGTTCGCGCCGGTGCCGCCGGCCGCGACGCCCGAGGCCTATTCGGCGACTCTGCGGCACGCCATTGGCGGCATGCTCGCGGCAATGCCGGAGTCTCTGGCGGTGTTCTGCCCCAATGCCAATTCGTTCCGCCGCATCCGCCCGGGCTGCTTCGCGCCGATCGCGCCGAACTGGGGCGTGAATCACCGCGGCGTGGCGATCCGGATTCCGGTGTCTGACGACCGCAACCTGCGCTTCGAGCATCGACCGGCCGGCGCGGACTGCAATCCCTATCTCGCCGTGGCCGCAATCCTCGCAGCGGCTCACCATGGAATCACCAGCCGACTCGAACCGCCCGCCATGGTGCGCGAGGGCCAGCAGATCGACGCCGAGATCCGACTGTCGCACCGTTGGGAAGGCGCACTGGCGGCATTCGATGCCGGCAGCATCCTCCCCGGGTATCTGGGAGCGGAATTCTGCCGCGTGTTCAGCACGGCCCGGCGCTTCGAGGCCGAGCAGTTCCACGCGCAGGTGTCGAACCTCGACTATGATTGGTACCTGTCGGCCATCTGAAGCCGGCCGAACGACAAGAACACCCGCCAGAGCCGCTTCCATGTCCGATTACCAGGCGCCCGTCAGGGAGATGATGTTCGTGCTGCGCGAACTGGCCGGCATCGACGCCGTCGCGACGCTGCCCGCCTATACGGATGCAACCGCCGATGTCGTGGAAGCCGTGCTTGGCGAGGCAGCGCAGCTCGCCGCCGACGTGATTGCGCCGACGAACGCCATCGGCGATCGCGCCGGTACTCGGATCCAGAACGGCGGGGTCGTCGTGCCGCCGGAATTCATCGACGTTTACCGGCAGTTCACCGCGGGAGGCTGGGCGGGCCTGTCGCTGGATGCCGGCATGGGCGGCCAGGGTCTGCCGTACGCCGTTGGTGTCGCGGCCGAGGAAATCTGGCAGGCGGCCAATCTAGCCTGGGCGCTCTGCCCGCTGCTGACACAAGCCGCCGCCCGCACCATCGAGAGCCACGGCAGTGCGACCCTGCGGCGCACATACGTCCAGCGCATGGCTTCCGGCGAGTGGACGGGAACGATGAACCTCACCGAGCCGCAGGCCGGCTCGGATCTTGCCGCCGTGCGCACGCAGGCCGTCCGTGAAGGCGACCACTACCGCGTGAGCGGCCAGAAGATCTTCATCACCTGGGGCGACCACGACATGGCGGACAACATCGTCCATCTCGTGCTCGCCCGGTTGCCGGACGCGGAGGCCGGAACGCGCGGCACCTCGCTGTTCCTCGTGCCGAAGTTCCTCGTAAACCCGGACGGTTCGATCGGCGCGCGCAACGGCGTCGCGCCGGTGTCGGTCGAGCACAAGCTCGGCATCCACGGCAGCCCGACCTGCGTGATGGCCTTCGACAACGCCATCGGCTACCTCGTTGGCGAGGAGGGCAGGGGGCTCGCCTGCATGTTCACGATGATGAACCATGCGCGCCTCGGCGTCGGCCTCGAGGGCATCGCCATTTCCGAGCGCTCGTACCAGAAGGCCCGCGCCTACGCGCGCGACCGCGTGCAGGGCCGCACGGCCGATGGCCGCAGCCGAGCGATCATCGGCCACCCGGACGTGCGGCGCATGGTGGTCACGATGAAGTCGCAGATCGAAGCGATGCGCGCCGCGGCCTATTGCGTCGCTGCCGACCTCGACTTTGCCCATCATGCGCCGGATCCGGCCGCGCGGGCGCGGCACCAGGCCCGCGTCGACCTGCTGATTCCCGTGATCAAGGGCTGGTGCACGGAGACCGCGCAGCAGCTGACGTCGATCGGCCTGCAGGTGCACGGCGGCATGGGATACGTCGAGGAAACCGGTGTTGCCCAGTACTACCGCGACGCCCGCATCACCACGATCTACGAAGGTACCACCGGCATCCAGGCGGGCGATTTCGTCGGCCGCAAGATCCTGCGCGATGGAGGAACCGCTCTGCAGGCGCTGATCGCCGACATGCGGGCGACCGTGCGTGAACTGAAAGCCGGCGGTGAGCGACTGGCGGTGATAGCGGCAGGCCTCGAGCGCGGCGTTGCCGCGCTGGCGGCGAGTGCGGCGTGGCTCGCCGGCAACTGGCAGCGGCACCCGGCGATCCCGGGCGCAGCGTCATACCACCTGCTGATGCTCACCGGCGTGCTGCTCGGCGCCTGGCAACACGGCCGTTCTGCCCTGGCAGCCGTGCGACTCCTCGGCGCCGGCGGCGGCGACAGGGCTTTCCTGGAGGCGCGGCTGGCGACTGCTGCGTTCTATGCGACACAGATCCTGCCGCAGGCCGAGGCCAGCCGACAGGCGATCGTGGCTGGCAGCGATGACTTGCTCGCCCTGCCGGAGAACCAGCTCTAGGCGTCCGTTGCCGCGCTGAACACGGCCAGCAGCGTCAGGTCTTCGCTGATCTCGATGAAGGCGTGGCGCGCATTGGCGCGGATGAATAGCACCATGCCGGGCTTCACGTCGCGGACGACGTCGCCCGAGCGGATGCGGGCGCTGCCCTCCAGGACGAAGTAGACTTCGTCCTCCAGGTGCGGTGTCTGCAGGTCGTGCGAGCCGGCCGGCAGGCGGTAAAGCCCTCCGGTCAGGCGTTCGCCACCCAGGAACTCGAAATAGCGCGGTTCTGGCCCCGCCACCTCGCTGCGCAGGCTGGCGACATTGAAGACCTGCAGGGCTTCCTGGGACATGGCCGCATGATCCGGAAAGCCGGCCGGCGACGCAAGCCGGCAGCGGTGCGGTTTAAACTGCCACTACGGAAATGACAGAAAAATTAGGAAATTCCATGGGCTTCAACACCCGACAGATCCACGCAGGCGTTCAGCCGGACCCGGTTACGGGCGCAATCCTGACACCGATCTACCAGACCACGACCTATGTGCAGGAGTCGGTCGACGAGTACCTGCGCAAGGGCTACTCCTATTCGCGATCGGCGAACCCGACCGTGCGCGCGCTCGAGATGAAGCTCGCGGACCTCGAGGGTGGCGCCGACTGCACCTGCTATGGCACTGGCATGGCCGCACTCCAGGCGGTGTACCTCGCTTTCCTCAATGCGGGCGACCACGCCATCGTCGCTGATGTCGCCTACGGCGGCACCTACCGGCTGTCGACGAAGATCTTCAGCCGCTTCGGCGTGAGCTTCACCTTTGCCGACATGTCGCGACCCGAGACCGTGCGCGCCGCGCTGAAGCCGAACACCCGGCTCATCCTCACGGAGACACCAGCGAACCCGACGCTGAAGCTGACGGACCTGGCCGCGATCTCGAAGATCGCCAGGGAAGCCGGCGTCCTGCACGCCGTGGACAACACGTTTCTCACGCCTTACTACCAGCGGCCACTCGAGCTCGGCGCCGATCTCTCGGTGCACAGCACCACCAAGTACTTCGACGGCCACAACGCCACCGTCGGTGGCGCGGTGATCGCGAAGACGCAGGAGCTCGACGCCGCGCTGCGCTTTGTGATGAATGCCACCGGGATGATCATGTCGCCGCAGGGCGCATGGCTCACCCTGCAGGGCTGCAAGACGCTGTCAGTGCGGCTCGAGCGGCAGTCGGCGAACGCGCTCGTCATCGCGCGCTGGCTGGAGCAGCATCCGAAGGTCGCGCAGGTGCGCTATCCGGGCCTCGAGTCGTTTCCGCAGCATGCGCTCGCGAAGAGCCAGGCGACGGGCTTCGGCGCCATGCTGTGGTTCGAGGTCAAGGGCGGCGTACGTGCGGGCAAGGCGCTGATGGACAGCGTGGAGCTGTGGAGTCTTGCCGAGAACCTGGGCTCAGTCGAGTCGCTCATCACGCATCCGGTGACGATGACCCACGCCGACGTCGAACCGGAGGAGCGTGGGCGGGTCGGCATCACCGACGGGCTCGTGCGGCTGTCGGTCGGCATGGAAGACGTCGAGGACCTCATCGGCGCGCTGGATGAGGCGCTGAAGCGCGTCGGCGCGTGACGGCGTATGGATTTTCCGCGACGCCGGCGGGGCTTGAAAAGCCCGCCGCGGTCTCCATTGAAGGGTCATCGCCGGCGCTGTCCGGCTTTGACATCGTCAACAGAGGAGACCACCCATGACCCTGGTGAGCTGGAGCCCCTTGCGGGAGTTCGAGGGCATCTTTTCGCGCTACAACCCGATTTTCGGTCGTGCCGCGCCTGCTGCCGGCAGCGGCGACGCAGCCGCCGAGTGGCGCCCCGTGGCGGATGTCGCTGAGACCGACCAGGAGTACATCGTCAAGGCCGAGCTGCCCGCCGTCGAGCGCAAGGACGTGAGCGTGACCGTCCAGGAAGGCGTACTCACGATCCGTGGCGAGCGCCGTTACGAGCGTCGCGACAACAGCGAGCGGCAGCATCGCGTCGAGTCGTTCTACGGCAACTTTGCGCGCAGTTTCAGTTTGCCGCCCGATGCCGACGCTGCCCGGATCAGCGCGGAGTCGCGCGACGGCGTACTGACCGTGCGGATCCCGAAGGCCGAAGCGGCGAAGCCGCGCGCGATAGACATCCAGGTTCGCTGATTTCCTGCCTGCCGTGGACCGCAGGCCGGGCGCAAGCCCGGCCTGTCTGCCGTCTGCCAGCATCCATTCTGCGGGGCCTGGCGAATCAATATCTGCGACTGCCTTTCGGTCAGCCTGTCCGCCGGGCTGGCTTTCCGTTGGCCGTTGCGGAATATTGCGCCGAGCCGCCATGCACCTGTCCGCCTGTATCCTCGCCGTCCTGCTCGCCGCCACCAGCGGCCTGGGTCCGCTGCTTGAGCTCGAATGGCCGGACCAGCGCGGCGGCAGCGGCGGACTCGTCGCGCACCGTGGCCAGGTTGCGGTCGTGGTGGTTGTCGACGCGCGACGGCTCGCACAGGTCCGGCGCTGGGAGGAACAGCTGCTCGGGCGTTATCCTGACCTGCCCGTCGTCACCGTGGCGGATGTCGACGAGGACAGCAAGCCCGAGCTCGAGCGGGTCAGGACCGTGCTCGCGCGCCGCGTGCCGCCTGAGGTTTCCGTCCTGATCGACCTCGAGCGCGACTGGGCGCGAACCTTGTCACTCGACACCGGTGCGCCGAATATCCTCGTCCTCGGTGGCAACGGCAACGTGGTCGAACATCTGCGCGGCCGCTGGACGGCGGAAGGCGGCGAGCGGCTGCTCCAGTCAGTCGCGCGATTGAGGCAGGCGGCTTGACGCGCGTCGTCCTGGTCGGCGGCGGGCTGGCGAATTCGCTGATTGCCTGGCGACTGGCGGAGCGCCGGCCTGGAGTGGATATCACCCTGCTCGAGCAAGGCGAGGCGCTTGGCGGCAATCACACCTGGTCGTACCACGCGAGCGACCTCGCAGCGCAGGCCCTCGCCTGGATGCGACCCCTGGTCGCGGCTTCCTGGGACGCGCAGGAAGTCCGCTTCCCCGCCTACTCGCGCCGCCTCGACACCCCGTACCACAGCGTCACATCCGCGCACCTGCATGAGCGCCTTGCCGATCGCCTGGGCGCGAGGCTGCGCACGCGGGCGCAGGTGGCGGACGTCGGACCGGACGGCGTGCGGCTCACCGACGGCGAGGCCATCCCGGCTGACCTGGTCCTCGACGGTCGCGGCGCGCCTGCGCTCGGCGGCTTCGATCTCGCCTGGCAGAAGTTCGTCGGCGTCGAGATCGAGACCGCGCGCGCGCACGGCATGACGCTGCCGCTACTCATGGACGCAACGGTGGAGCAACTGGACGGTTACCGGTTCGTGTACGTGCTGCCGCTCGGCGAGCGGCGGCTCCTCGTCGAGGACACCTGCTACAGCGCGAATGCAGCGCTCGACACGGCGGCGTACCGCAGGCGCTGCCTGCACTATGCCGAGGCCTCCGGCTGGAGCGTCGTGCGGGTGGATCGCGAGGAACAAGGCTGCCTGCCGATCGTGCTGGCCGGCAACGCGGAGCAGTACTGGCAGCAGGCGGGCGCGGCGGTTCCGCGCACCGGCATGCGTGCGCTGCTCTTCCACCACACGACGGGATACTCGCTGCCGGATGCCGTGCGGCTGGCGGACGAGATCGCGGCGGCGCCGCGCCTCGAGAGCGCGGCGGTGGGGGCGGCTATCCGCGCCCGCTCGCTCGAGCGCTGGCGCCGCCAGTGGTTCGCGCGCCTGTTGAACCGCCTGATGTTCGAGGCGGCCGCGCCCGCCGAGCGCTATCGCACGCTTGAACATTTCTACCGGTTGCCCGCACCGCTCATCGAGCGCTTCTATGCGGGTCGCCTTCGCGGACTGGATCCGCTGCGGCTGCTCAGCGGCCGCCCGCCGGTGCCCGTGGGTCGCGCGGTCGCGACCATCGCGCGCGGCGCGCTGAAGGGCGGCACGGCATGAGCGGGCCGCCGGTCGCAGTCATCGGTGCCGGCTTCGGCGGCCTCGCGCTCGCGATCCGCCTGCAGTCTGCCGGCATCCCGACGATCCTCTTCGAGCAGCGTGACAAGCCGGGCGGCCGCGCCTACGTCTACGAGGATCAGGGCTTCGTGTTCGATGCCGGGCCCACGGTCATCACTGCACCGAACGCGATCGAGCATCTTTTTGCATTGTCCGGGCGCCAGCTGGCGGATTACTGCGAGCTTCTGCCGGTGGATCCGTACTACCGCCTGTCGTGGGAGAGCGGCTTCGAGATGGAATACAACGGCGACGCCGAAGCGGTCGCCGCGCAGGTCCGCAGCAAGCACGCGCCGGACGCCGAGGGCTACCGGCGCTTCCTGCGTTACTCCGAGGCCGTGTGCGAGCAGGGGTACGTGCGGCTCGGGCACGAGCCGTTTCTCGACTGGTGGAGCATGGTGCGCGCGCTGCCGCAGCTCACGCGCCTGAAGAGCTGGCGCACCGTGTACGGCATCGTGTCCGGATTCATCCGCGATCCTGAGTTGCGCCAGGCCTTCTCGTTCCAGTCGCTGCTCATCGGCGGTAATCCGTTCGCGGTGTCGTCGATCTATGCGCTGGTACATGCACTTGAGCGTCGCTGGGGCGTGTGGTTTCCGCGGGGAGGGACGCATGCACTCGTGCGGGCGATGGCGCGCCTCTACACTGACCTCGGCGGCGAGTTGCGCCTGTCCGCTCCCGTGGACGAGATCGCCGTGCGGGGAGGGCGGGTGAGCGCCGTGCGCACCGCCGACGGTCGCGAAACACCGGTGCGCGCCGTTGCCAGCAACGGCGATGTTGTGCACACCTATGCGCACCTGCTGCGCAACACCGACCGGGGACGGCAGGCGGGGCCGCGGCTCGAGCGCAGTCACCACAGCAATTCCCTCTTCGTCGTGTACTTCGGCCTGCGCCGTCCGGCACCGCAGGTGGCGCACCACACCGTGATCTTCGGTCCCCGTTATCGCGAGCTGCTCGCCGACATCTTCGACCGCGGGGTGCTGGCCGACGACTTTTCCGTGTACCTGCACAACCCGACCCGCACGGATCCGTCGCTGGCGCCGCCGGGACAGGCGGGCTTCTACGCCCTGGCGCCCGTCCCGCATCTCGGCAAGGCACCGCTCGACTGGGAGCGCATCGGGCCGGAATTCGCGGACCGCGTCCTCGAGCAGGTGGAACGGCGGGCCATACCCGGCCTGCGGCAGGACCTCGTGACGCGGCGCATTTTCACGCCACTGGATTTCCGGCGCGAATTGAACGCGCACCATGGCTCCGCCTTCTCGCTGGAGCCGCTGCTAACGCAGAGTGCCTGGTTCAGGGTGCACAACCGCGATCCGAAAATCGGCGGCCTGTATTTCGTCGGTGCCGGGACCCACCCTGGTGCCGGCGTGCCCGGCGTGGTGGCCTCGGCGCGCGCGACTGCCGGGCTGATGCTCGCTGACCTCGGGGTCGCGCAATGAGCGACCCAATCGTCGACCTGAGCCACGAGATGATCCGCCGCGGCTCGAAGAGCTTCGCGACGGCAGCGTCGCTCTTCGACACCGCGACCCGTGAGCGCGCCTGGATGCTCTACGCCTGGTGCCGCCACTGTGACGACCAGATCGACGGACAGGACCTCGGCTTCGGCACGTTCAGCATGAGTTCGGCGGAACGCCAGGCGCGACTCGAGAACTTGCGCACGCAGACCAGGGCGGCGTTCAACGCCGAAGCCGTGCATGACCCGGTATTCGCCGCCTTCCAGCGCGTGGCACGCGAATCCGCGATCCCCGAGCGCCATGCGCTCGAGCTGCTCGAAGGCTTCGCGATGGACGTGCGGGGCGACGCCTATGCCGACATCGAGCAGACGCTGCTCTACTGCTATCGCGTCGCCGGCGTCGTGGGCGTGATGATGGCTTACGTAATGGGCGCGCGCGAGCCGCGCGTGCTGGCGCGTGCCGCCGACCTCGGCATCGCCTTCCAACTGACCAACATCGCGCGTGACGTACTGGACGATGCTGCCAACGGCCGCTGCTATCTGCCCGCAGCCCTGCTTGCCGAGTCGGGAGTGCCCGACGGAGCCGCAGCGGATCCGGCTCAGCGTGAGGGTGTGGCCCAGGTCGTGCGCCGAATGCTGGACATAGCCGATCGCTACTACGCCTCTGCGCGCATCGGTCTCGCTGACCTGCCGCTGCGCTCGGCCTGGGCTGTCGCCACCGCGCTCGGCGTCTATCGCGAGATCGGCGAGATCGTGCGCGAGCGCGGCGCCAGCGCCTGGAACAGCCGCGCGATGGTCTCGCGCCCGCGCAGGGCCTGGCACGGCATCCGCGGCTTCCTCACCGCCGCGCGCGCCGTGCTGCTGCGCGACTGGCGCACCGCGCAGCCGCGCGAACGCGGTCTGTGGATGGTGGCGGAGCTGCGCGAGGATTAGGGCGGCCTGCTTCTAATCCCGCGCCATCCGCCGCGCCAGAACCTGCGCGACGAGCAGCGAGCCGATGGTGGCGAGCGCCAGCAGGCACAGCGGGAAGGCGACGCCGACGAGGGATTCGCCGCGTGTCATGACGCCGCCGTAGGCTTCCAGCACCCAGGTGTTGGGCGTGAGCCAGCCGAGCGTCTGCAGCCAGCCTGGCATGAAGAAGCGCGGGACCATGCTGCCGCCGACGGCCGACATGACGAGGATCACGACGTTGGTGAGCGTCAGTGCCTGCGCCGTTCGGGCCGAGCAGCGCGACCAGTTCGCCGGGCGCAACTTCGAGGCTGACGCCCGCAAGCGTCGTGCGCTCGCCGCGCCGGCGTCTTGCGCCGCTGATGGAAAGGAGCGCCGCTTCAGTCATGCGGCGCGGACACCGCGGCTACAGGCCGTAGCGGCTGAACAGATCCCGCTTGCGGCGCAGGACGTAGGCGTCGAAGAACCGGCCGGTGATCTTGCCATTGGTGAGCCAGGCAATGCGCTTGCCGCTCTCGCGATTCGCGAGCACCTGCTCGACCAGCCAGGGCGCAGCCGTGTCGACGTGGTCGCAGAGGATGTTCAGGAACGGACGGATCTTCACCCATTCCTCCGGTGTCATCTGCTTCTGCTGTTGAAACCAGTTGTCGCTGATCAGCATGCCGGGACTGATGCTGCCGACCAGTACGCCGGTGCCCTTGTTCTCCGCAACAAGGTACTGGGTGAGTTTCCACACCGCTGCCTTGGTGGAACTGTAGACGCCCATGTTCGGCGTCACTCGTCCGCCGCCGAAGGAGCCGCCAAGCATGTTGTACAAGGCGCCTGACCCCTGTGCGCGCATGCCCAGCGCGGCGACCTGGCTGCCGAAGATGGTGCCCTTGAAGTTGCCGTCGATGAGCTTGTGCACCGCAGGCTCCGGCATCTCGTGCACGTTCCACTGTGCGTCGGCATGGCCTGCATTGTTGATCCACCAGTCGACCCGCCCGAAAGTCCGCACCGCCGCCTGCCACAGCGCCTCGACGTCGCTCTTCTTCGTGACATCGCAGACCACGCCGGTGGCGCGGCCGGGCCCGAGCGCCGTAAGCTCCTGCGCGGCCTGTTCAACCTGGATCGGGTCGCGCGCGGTGACGACGACATCGTGTCCGCGGCGGATGAACTCCGTGGCAAGGCCACGGCCGATGCCCTTGCTGCTGCCGGTGACGACGACCGTGCCCACTAGCGCGCACCCGGATTGGCAGCTTCGATGCCGTGCAGGTGCCTGGCTGCAATCTCGGCCCACTCCAGTTTCAGCCAGGGCGTGAGCCTTTCGGGTTGGGCGGCGGCTTCGGCGCCCAGTTCGGCCGGACTCACGAATCGCAGGGCGGCGACCTCGGCGGGATCGGCAACCGGGGCCTGGTCGACGAATCCCGCGTAGACCCAGCAGAGCTCGTGCTCCGCCCCTACATCGGTGAAGCGCGCGTGGTATTCGAACTTGTAGAGGAAGCGCGGCTGGCAGCTGAGAGCCAGCTCCTCGCGCACGCGGCGGCGCACCGCTGCTTCCACCGGCTCGCCTTCGCGCGGGTGGCTGCAGCAGCTGTTTGACCAGTACAGCGGCCACAGCGGTTTCTCGGCGCTGCGCTGCTGCAGCAGTACGCGGCCCCGCGGGTCGAAAAGGAAGATCGAGAACGCGCGGTGCAGGATGCCGCTGCCGGCGTGGCACTCCTCCTTGGATAGCGAGCCGATCTCCCGGTCTTGGCTGTCCACGAGGATCAGGCGGTCGGCAGGCCGGTTGCCAGGTGCGCTGAGTGCGCTCATGAATCACCGCCAGCGACGACCGCGATGGCGCGGAAACCCTGCCGCTCGATCGCCTGCTGCACGCGGCTGGTATCGCCCGCGCACAGCGCGACCATCGCGCCGCCGCCGCCGCCGCCCGTCAGCTTCGCGCCCAGCGCGCCGGCTTCGCGGGCGATGCCGATCAGCCGCTCCAGCTCCGGCGTGGAGACCTGCAGCGCGTTCAGCAGGCCCTGGCAGACATTCATCAGCTCGCCCAGGGCCGCGATGTCGTCGTCGCGTAGCGCGGCAACCGACTGCAGCACCAGCGCGTCGATGTCGTCGAATATCTTCTCGTAGAGCCGCGGGTTGCGCTCGCGGGCCTCTCGCACGTGGCCGACCGTTTTCGCGGTGAGGCCCTCGGCGGCCGTCATCCCGATGACCAGGTGCAGCGGCGAGCGCAGGGCCAGCGGCTCCACCAGTGGTGGCGCGCCGCGCCGGTACACCAGCGGCTTGCCGTAGGTCGCGAGCGTGTTGTCGATGCCGCTCGGGCTGCCGTGGGCGATTTCCTCCGACAGATAGGCCAGATCATTGACCTGTTCATCGCTCAGCTTCAGGGCGAAGTGGCGGTCCAGCGCGCGGATGATCGCCACGGCAATCGCTGCCGATCCGCCGAGGCCCATGCCCCGCGGTACGTCGGGGAACACCTCGATGCGCAGGTTGCGATCGGTCAATCCGAGCCGGTCAAGTATGACGCCAGCGGCGCGCTCGAAGGAACGGCGCTGCTCGGGCGGCTTGGCCAGCTGGTATTCCACCCCCCAGCGCGGGATCAGCAGTTCGACGCCCTTGCCGGCGTCGTCGACGACCGCGCGCGTCGTGAGCGGCAGTGGCACGGCCATCGCATGCCGTCCGTACACGACCGCATGCTCGCCCAGCAGGATCACCTTGCCGTAGCCGACGCCGAGTTCCGCGTCGAGCTTGGCCGGCTGTATGGCGCCGGCGCCGGGCAAATGCTGCGCCTTCACCTCGGCCAGCAGCTGCTCTGCTTTCCATACCTTGATATCGCCGTCGCGCAGCAGCCGCTCCAGGACTTCGTCGAAGAGTTCGGGCGGTGTGCCTGCTGCCTTGACGACGCTGCGTGCATGCAGCGTCATGTGCCCGACCTGGATGCCGTCGGTAGCCAGCGCGCGCAATGCGGCGAAATTCTGCGCAAGGCCTACCGCTGCCATGACCTCGGCGAGTTCCTGGCCGGACTTCACGCCGAGTATGCGCAGGTTCATCGCCACGCCGGGGTTCGACTCGAGCGGCCCGCCGACTATGCCGACCTTCATCGGCAGCTCGATGCGCCCGCGCAGGTTGCCGGCCTCATCGCGCCACCATTGCGTCAGCGAGGTGTAGCGGCCCTGGCGCGCGGCGTAGGCATGCGCTCCCGCTTCGATCGCGCGCCAGTCGTTGCCGGTCGCGAGAGCGACGGCGTCTATGCCGTTCATGATTCCCTTGTTGTGCGTCGTCGCACGGTAAGGGTCGACGCAGGCGAAGTCGGCGGCGATGACGATGCCGTCGCGCACCCGCTCGCCCGAGTAGCCTTTGCCGGCCAGTGCGGACGGTGGCAGCGTCACCTCGGCGCGGGCGAGCGCCCGGTCGGCCAGGTTCGAGAGGATGCGCAGGAACACCTGGCCTTCGGTGATCGTCTCGACCAGCGACGCCACGCCCTCGCACATGCCATTGACGAGGTTTGCGCCCATCGCGTCTCGCGTATCGACGAGCAGGTGCAGGATCAGCATTTCCCCGTCCGTGCTCGCCATCGGGTAGCTGCGGACCTCGATGTCCACGGCGCCGCCGCCGCGGGCCACCATCCGCGGGTGGAAGCTGTTGGCGAGGTCGAGGATCTCCTGTTGCCGGTCGCGCAAAGCCGCCATGGCGCGCGCCATGTCCGGTACGTCGATCACCTGGATCTGGCCGATGAGGATCGGCGGCGTGGAGGTGGCGGTGTAGCCCCCGGAGGCCCGCGCCATCTTGGCAGCGGCACTCAGGCCCGCGACAATGGACGGCTCCTCCACGGCCAGCGGTACCACGTACTCCCGGCCATTGATCAGGAAGTTCAGGCCCAGCCCGATGGGCATGCCGAGCACGCCAATCACGTTCTCGATCATCTTGTCCGCGGCACTGATGTCGAGCGTCGCCGTGCCCTTGGACAGGCGGTCGAAGTCGCCGTCGCTCAGCAGGCCGAGGTCGTGTACCGCCCGCACGCGCTCGGCGGGGGACATGCGGTAGAAGTGGGGGATTCGGGAGCGTGCCACTGGGTGCCTTCGGGGTCGTTTGCCTGGGCCGGGGGAATCAACCGCAATTATGCCATTCGCGGGGCACCGGGGTTCCGGATGCAGGACCTGCAGCGCGGCCGGGGTCGTCGGTGCCACAATGGCATCACGCCCGCTTAGCGCCTGAAATGGGGCCGCCATGCGCCTGACCCCCGTGTACGCCGTCCTGTTCTTCGTCGCTGCCGTTGCCCGTGCCGACGAGGGCATGTGGACCTACGACAACTTACCGGCTGAAGCGGTCAGGCAGCGTCATGGCGTCAAGCTGGACCAGCCCTGGCTCGATCGGGCCCGGTTGTCGACCGTGCGCCTGGAAGGCGGCTGCACGGGCTCGTTCGCTTCGCCCGACGGGCTTGTCCTCACCAATCACCACTGCGTCGCCGACTGCCTCGCCCGGCTGTCGACACCGGAGCGCGACCTGCAGGCCGCCGGTTTTCTCGCCCGCAGCCGGGCCGAAGAGCAACGCTGTGCTGCCGAGCAGGTGTCCGTGCTGGAACGGCTGGAGGACGTCACCGCGCAGGTGCTTGCCGCCGTCGGCGACGCCACCAGCGCGGAGTCGAACGAAAAGCGCAAGGCGACGCTGACCGGCCTCGAGCAGGCCTGCGAGGATTCCTATCAAAAGCAGAAGGACCCGCACAGCTGCGAGGCAGTGACCCTTTACGGCGGTGGCCAGTATTTCCTCTACCACTATCGCCGCTACGACGACGTGCGGCTGGTGTTCGCGCCGGAGACCCGCGTCGCGTTCTTCGGCGGCGACGTCGACAACTTCGAGTTCCCGCGCTGGAATCTCGACATGTCGCTGTTGCGCGCCTACCGCGACGGCAGGCCGGCGCGTACGCGCAACTTCCTGCGCTGGCGTCGCGCTGGTGCCGACGTGGGTGAGGCCGTGTTCGTTTCAGGCCACCCCGGCAGCACCCAGCGACTCGACACGGTGTCGCAGCTCAAGTTCGAGCGGGAGCTGACCCAGGCGCACTGGCTGTTGCGCTATTCTGAGCTGCGCGGGCGCTACCTGCAGTACGCCACCGGTGGCGAGGAGGCGGCTCGCCAGGTGCATGAGCCGCTCTTCTCCATGGAGAACTCCTACAAGGTCTTCCGCAACCGCCAGGGGGTCCTCCTCTCGGATGCCTTCATGACCAGGCGGGAAGGGGAGGAGGCGGCGCTGCGTGCCGCAGTGGCCGCGGATGCCACGCTCGCGCCCTACGCCCGTGCCTGGCAGGACGTCGACGATGCCCTGGGGCGCTGGCGGCCATTCTTCTACCAGCACAACTTCATCGAGCGCGGTGGGGCTCTGCAGGGCGACTTCGCCTTCACGGCTCGCCAGCTGGTGCGCGCCGCGCATGAGCGGCCGCTGCCCAATACCTCGCGGCAACGCGAGTTCACCGACGCGGCGCTGCCGCAGATGCGCCAGCAGCTGCTGGCGCCTATCCAGGACTACCGCGATCTCGAGACGCTGCGGCTGACCTTCTCGCTGGAGAAACTGGTCGAGTACCTCGGCATCGACGATCCGCTCGTTCGCTCGGTGCTCGGCCGCGACTCCCCGCGCACGGTGGCAACGCGGGTGATAGCCGGCACCCGGATCGTCGACCCGGCATTTCGCGAGAAACTATGGGACGGCGGACTGGAAGCGGTGCGGAACTCGGACGACCCGCTCATCCAGCTCGTCTTGCGCATCGAGCCCGAGGCGCGAGCACTGCGCAAGCGCTACGAGGACGAAGTCGAGGCCGTGCTGGCCGGCGCCGGCGAACGGCTTGCCCGCGCGCGCTTCGCAATCCAGGGCGATGCCGCCTACCCGGACGCCACCTTCACTCTGCGCCTGAGCTACGGTGCCGTGACCGGGTGGCGGGAAGGTGACCGCGAGGTCACGCCCTTTACCGATCTTGGCGGATTGTTCGGGCGCGCGACCGGCCAGGCGCCATTCGCCCTGCCGGCGCGCTGGCTCGACCTGCAGGCAAAGCTGGATCCGGCGACACGGCTGAATTTCACGACCGACAACGACATCACCGGCGGCAATTCCGGCAGCCCGATGCTGGATTCACGCGGCCGGCTCATCGGCCTCATCTTCGACGGCAATCGCCACTCCATCGGCGGTGACTACTGGTTCGACCCGGCGCTCAATCGCGCCATCGCCGTGCATCCTGCGGCGATGCTGGCCGCGCTGGAGATCGTGTACGGCGCGGGACATATCGTGCGCGAACTCGCTGTCGAGTAGACGCATGACGGCAACCGCGCGTCCCTGGCTCGCGAACTACCCGCCGGGTGTGCCGGCGGAGATCGAAGTCGCGCCCGACGACAGCCTGGCGCGCATGCTGGAGGAGGCGGTCGCGCTTTACGCGGACCGACCGGCTTTCGCGAGTTTCGGCCGCACGATCACTTTCGCCGAACTTGACCGGCTGTCGCGGCAGTTTGCGGCGTATCTGCAGCAGGGCCTGAAACTCCAGCGCGGCGACCGCGTGGCGATCATGCTGCCGAACCTCCTGCAATTCCCCGTGGTGTTGTACGGCATCCTGCGCGCCGGCATGGTCGCCGTGAACGTGAATCCGCTGTACACCGCAGCGGAGCTCTCGCACCAGCTCAAGGATGCGGGAGCCCGCGCGATCGTCATCGTGGAGAATGCAGCGGCCGTGCTCGAGCAGGCGCTGCCCGGCACGGCCGTCGAGCACATCGTGGTGACGGGTATCGGCGACCTGCTCGGCTTTCCGAAGGGACCGCTGGTCAATTTCGCCGTGCGGCACCTGCGCCGGCTGGTGAAGCCCTGGCGACTGCCGGCAGCTGTCCGATTCCGTTCAGCCATCGCGCACGGATTCTCCTGTCAGCCCGTCGCGCTCGGCAGTTCCGATCTGGCCTGCCTGCAATACACCGGCGGCACCACGGGCCTGTCGCGCGGTGCGATGCTGAGCCACGGCAACCTGGTCGCGAACATACGCCAGTGCAACACCTGGTTCGGCGGCTACGTCGTCCGCGGTCAGGAGATCGTCATCACTGCGCTGCCGCTCTACCACGTATACGCACTCACCTGTAACTGCTTCTGTTACACGGACATCGGCGGGCTCAACGTCCTCATCACCGATCCGCGCGACCTGAAGGGTTTCATCCGCGAGCTGCGACGCTGGCCGTTCACCGTGATGACCGGTGTCAACACGCTCTATCAGCACCTGGCGAATCATCCCGACGTCGCCACCGTCGACTTCTCCCACTTGAAGCTCACGTCGGCCGGTGGCATGGCGGTCATGGAAGCGACGGCGAAGCGCTGGGCCGAAGTGACGGGCGGCACGGTGCTCGAGGGTTATGGCCTGTCGGAGGCATCGCCGGTCGTTACCTCGAATCCGCCGACGATAACGGCGTACACCGGCTCGATCGGACTGCCGTATCCGAGCACCGACGTCGTGCTGCGCGACGACGAGGGCCGCGACGCGCCGCTCGGTCAGCCAGGCGAGCTCTGCGTAAAGGGCCCGCAGGTCATGCGCGGCTACTGGGGCAACAACGGCGCATCGGCAACGGCCTTCACGCCGGATGGCTGGCTGCGCACCGGCGACATCGCCGTGATGGACGAGCAGGGTTACCTCCGCATCGTCGACCGCAAGAAGGACATGATCGCCGTGTCAGGCCTCAAGGCCTACCCGAACGAGATCGAGAACGTGGTGATGCGCCACCCGGCCGTGCTCGAAGCCGCCTGCATTGGCGTGCCCGACCAGAACACGGGCGAAGCAGTAAAGGTATTCATCGTGCTGCAGCCGGGGCAGTCGGCTACCGCCGACGACATCCGCGCCCACTGCCGCGCAGGGCTTACGCCGTTCAAGGTGCCGAAGCACATCGAGTTCCGCGACACGCTGCCGAAGTCGAACGTCGGGAAGATCCTGCGCCGCGCGTTGCGCTGAGGCTGCCTGCCTGGGCGGCTGTTTCCGCCAGCGCCGGTCGGCAACGGCCGGTATCAGCCCTTCTTCGCTGCCGCCACCGCCGCCCAGTGATCCGCGTGCGTCCAGGTGCGCACGAAATGCTCTTGCTCGACTGCGGCGCGTTCAGCGTGCACCTTGCGTCGATGCACGGAGGTCTGCGCCTTGAAGCCGACGAGCACCGCGCGCGTGCGCGCGAGGTAGGGCTTGAGGAAGGTACGCACGCAGGCGTCGAGCGGCTGGCCGGGGGCGCAGACCCAGTCGACCAGGCCGATGTCCTGCGCGCGTGATGCCTCGAGCTTCGCGCTGGTGGACAGCATGCGCAGGGCCTGGCGATCGCCGATGGTGAGGGCGAGGTCGATGCCGCCGCCCCAGGCTGTCGTCACGGCAAGCTGTCCCTGCAGGAAGCCGATCTCGGCGTGCGGTGCAGCAACGCGCAGGTCGCAGGCGAGTGCGAGTTCCGCTCCGCCGCCGAGCGCGTGACCGTTCAGCGCGGCAATCACCGGAACCGGAAAGGTGCGCAGCTTGTCGAGTGCGGCGCGGCCGCGCTTGCTCATGGTGCGCGCATCGGCTTCGCTGCGGACCCCGTCGAGCTCCTGCAGGTCGCCGCCGGCGGCGAAGCACTTGTCGCCCGCGGCGGTGACCACCGCCGCCAGGATGCCGTCGTCATCCGCATGGCGTGCCAGCGTCTTGCCGATGTCGTCGAGCAGCGCCAGCGACAGCGCGTTGCGCTTGTCGGGGCGGTTGATCGTCAGCGTGAGGATCGCGCCGTTGCGCTCGATGATCAGGGGTGCATCGCTCATGACTGCCTCGCTCAGAAATAAAGCCGCATGACGCATTCGGCGACGCAGCCGGGCCGCGACTGACCGTCGATTTCGGCGGTGAATTCCTCGGTGATCTGCAGGCTGTTCTTGACGTCCTCGACGCCGAGGAGCTTGCAGCGGGCACGGATGCGGCTGCCGACGGCCACCGCGTTCGGGAACCGGAGCTTGTTGATTCCATAGTTGATCGTGCTGCGCACGCCGGGAAACATCGGCTTCGATTCGTTCACCATGTCGCGGAGGTAGGGGTACAGCGACAGGGTGAAGTAGCCGTGTGCGATCGTCGCGCGGTACGGGGACTCTGTCTTCGCCCGTTCGGGATTCACGTGTATCCACTGGTAATCCCGCGTCGCCGCCGCGAACGCGTTGACCATGTCCTGGGTGATGGTCAGCCAGTCGCTGACGAATATTTCCTGGCCGATCTTCGCCTCGAGATCGGCCTTTGCATCGGCAAGCGCCATGTCGGGCCCCGTGGGAATCCGCGAGGCTGTGATGCTACCAGATGGTCGCATGACGGCGCAGGGCGCCCCGTGACGCAGCCGATTGATGGCAGAATGACGCCGGTTTCCCGGTTCGATGGTGATGATCGATGCCCCGCACCTGGCGTCTGCTCTGTCTGCTCGTGGCGACCGCGGCCTTGGGCGCCTGCGGCATCGGCCAGCAAACGCGCCACGAGGTGCAGTCGAGCAACCTGTCCCTGGGCGCGACCGATCTCGAAACCGGTGGCGTCGGGTTCCTCACGCCCGCGGCGGCAACCGGGCGCGAGGCCGACAAGCAGGCGCTGGCGCAGGCTTTCGCCCGTGCGCTGGGCGACGCCAGGCCCGGCGTCAAGATCGTCCCGCTGCCGAGCATCCTGAGCGACGTCAACGCGGCCGACCTCGATCAGGACTACAAGAGCATGTACCGCGACTACCTCGAGACCGGCATCCTCGAGGGTTCGGTGCTGAAGCGTGTGGGCGAAGTCGGGGGTGTTCGCTATCTGGTCCAGTTGAGCCTTGCAGATTTCCAGCAGCTGTCGCGGAGCAGGCTGAGCTTCTTCGGGCTGCGCCTCATGGACACCAAGCAGGCCAATCTCCGCGTGTTCCTGCAGGTCTGGGACTCGCACACCGGCGCGGTTGCCTGGGAGGGCGGCGGCGAGCTGAACTATGCCTATGACTCTGCGACCGAGAACCCGGCGCCGCTGGTCACCGTGGCCAGCCGCGCTGCGGAGCGCCTGTTGCGGGAGCTGCCGGGCAGTCGCTGACCGTCATCGGGCCCTCGCGGCAGGAACCATTACCTGCCAGCGGCTGACCAAACCCCAGCGATATACTTCGACGTCGTCCGGTGACGACTGTGCGGGAGCAGCGATGACTTCCTCGGCGAGCGGTATAACCCGGCTTATTCCTTTAACGGTGCTGGCGCTCATGCTGACGGCCTGCAGCGCGTCCAGTTCCGTGGTCGGATCGGGTGGCGGCCCGGCCATCAGCGTGCCCGTGCCGCTGCCGGGCGGAGGCGGCGGCAGTGCAGGCGGGGGTGGACTGCCCGGCGGTACGCCGTCCGGCGGCAGCCCGTCCGGTGGCTCGACTACGGGCGGCGGCATGCCGGCGCCGGGCGGTAGCGGCGAGCTGCCGGACACGGGCGGGGCCGCGGGCGGGGAGTCCGGCGGGTCCGGCAGCGACGACCCCGACGGCGACCTCGACAAGTCGCTCAAGGACTTCGACGGCAGCATGAAGCGCGAGCGCGACGTCATGGCCCAGAGTGGCCGCGGCTCGACCCAGGAGTCGACCGGACGCGAGTCACGCGACGCCAACGATACGAGGAACCCCGGCGCAACCCGCAGCGGCGGTGGTGCGACGAGCGGCCGGCAGGAAGGACCGGGCGGCGCCGGCCCCGACACGCCGCCCGAGGGCGAGGCCGGTGCCGGTGGCGAGGCAGGACCCGGGCAGGGCGAAGTCAAGAACACCTCGAAGGGCAGCAAGTCCGGCAAGGACGACGAGCGGCCCGGTGCGCCAGTCGAACTGCCGGAGGACATTCCGGCCGACGGCAGCGCCGACGACGAAGTTGCCCGTCAGCTGCGCGAGGCGGCCATGGCCGAGACGGACCCGGTCGTGCGCGAAGCCCTGTGGGAGCAATACCGCAAACGCACCGGGATCAAGGAATGACGCGCGCCCTTCGCATCGCTGCGGCGTGCCTGGCTCTTGCCGCAGTCCTGAGCGCCGGCTGCAGCAGCTCGCGCAAGATCCAGTACGAGAAAGTCGATCTCGAACGCGCCAGTGCCGAAGTCCCGCCGGGCGAGCTGCTCGACGTCGGCATCATGTTGTTCGACCCGGGACTGCCCGAGGGCGAACCCGACCCCGACAGCCTGGTGTTCCCGGACGTGCGTCGCGCCGAGTCCCGTTATATGCCCTACCACCTGCGCGGCACGCTCGAGAGCAGCGGGCACTGGGGCTCGGTGTGGGTGCTCCCCGATCGCAGCGCATCGGTCGATCTGCTGGTATGGGCCCGCATCGACCACTCCGACGGGCTGGAGGTCGCGCTGCGCGTCGGCGCCTGGGACGCGACCGGCAAAGAGTGGCTCAACAAGGCCTATCGCACGCGCGTGGCGGAAAAGGCCTATTCGCGCTACCGCGATCCCGGCCTCGATCCCTACCAGAACGTCTACAACGAGATCGCGAACGACCTGCTCGCCCTGCGCCAGAAGCTGGGCGAGCGAGACCTCGCGAGGCTGCGCGAGATCGCCGAACTGCGCTTCGCGGACGATCTCGCGCCTGCGGCCTTCGACGGCTTTCTCGCGCGCGATGAAAAAGGCATCTACAGCGTGCAGCGCCTGCCCGCGGAGGACGACCCGATGCTGTCCCGGTTGCGCGCCGTGCGGGAGCGCGAGTACGCGCTGGTCGACACGCTCAACGAGTACTACGCCGCGCTCTATTTCGACATCGGCAAGCCCTACGAGGACTGGCGCAAGGTCTCGCGCACCGAGACGCTCAAGTACGAGGACCTGAAGCGCTCGGCCATGCTGCGCTACCTGCTCGGTGGCGCAGCCTTGCTCGGCGCGATCCTCTACGAGGGCAATTCCTCCAGCTCCAATTCCGCGATCACCACGACAGGCGTCATCGGCGGCATCGAAGGCATCAAGGCCGGTCTCGCGAAGCAGCGGGAAGCCACGCTGGCGCGCGAGGGCATCAAGGAGCAGGGCAAGTCGCTGGAAGCGGAAGCCGAACCGCTGCTGGTCGAGATCGAGGGCCAGACGAAGCGGCTATCGGGGACGGCCGAGGAGAAGTTCCGCGAATGGCGCCGCCTCCTGCGCGAGGTCTATGAGCGGGAGACCGGGCTGCCGGCGGCCGTATCAGCGCCAGCAACGCCCGCTCCCGCGGGCTGAAAGCCGGGATCAATGGCCGGTTTGGCAGCGGGCGTGATCCTGGCTGGGCGCTGGCGGCTGGTTGCCCGACTCGGTTCCGGCGCGACTGCCGAGGTCTGGCAGGCCGAACCGGTTGCCGGCGGCGATCCGATCGTATTGAAGGTCGCGCGCGACGAGGCGGCGGCCGCCGTGCTGGCAGCGTCGCATCGCATCACTGCGCGACTCGTGCACCCGGGCATCCTGGCGTCGAGCGAATGTCTGGCTGGTCCGCCAGCGGTGCTGGTTCTGCCGCTGCGTGCCGGGCCCGGCATCGGGCAACTTCGTGGCGCGGATTACCACGATGTCCTCCGGGCAGTCGCAGGACTCGCGGACACGCTGGCATACGCGCACCGCCAGGGCATCGTGCACGGCGACGTCAAGGCGTCGAATGTCCTCGGCGACGCGACCGGGCAACTCTTCCTCGCGGACTTCGGTGCCGGTGCCGGTTCGCTGCCGGCGATGTCGCCGGCACGTCTCGATGGCGCTGCGGCGACCGCCAGCGATGACGTCTATGCGCTGGGCGCGCTGCTCGTGGACCTGCTCGCGGGCGTCCCGCCGTTTCATCCCGATGTCACGCCGGAGCGAATTCGCACCGCTGTGCCCGCGGTGCCGGAAACCGATCTGGCCGGTACGCCGCTGCCCGCGGCATTGCGCGCGCTGATCGGCGCGATGCTGGCGAAGTCTGCGGCGGCGCGACCGCCCGGCATGGCCGCGGTCAGGGCTGCACTCGACGAGGTGCTCGCCGTGGACGCCGGCACCGCGCAGGCCGCCGTGATCCGCGCCCGGGTGCGCTCTGCAGCCACAGCGCCGCCTGCAGCCCTTGCCGGGCGCAGGGCCGGCGTGTCCGCTTCCTTTGTCTATGCGGCCCTGGCGATCGCGGCGCTGGCGGTTGTTGCCGTCGTCATCTACCTGCCGCAATTCGCGCCGGCGCCGCAGAGTCCCCTGGTGGTCGAACGGCCAGCGGCACCGGAGTCGGTGCCAGCCGCGCCAGCGCCGACCGCGTCGCAGGCGGACATCGACCTCGCGCTCGGCGAGTTCCTGCGCCTCGACGACGAGTTGAAGAAGCTCAATCCGGCGCGCTGGGCCGCGCCGGCCTGGGACGAGATCCGTCGTCGCGCGGTCGAGGCTGACGCCGCGATACGCTCCCGCGACGGCGCAGCCGCGCTCAGCGGCTATCGCGCGGCCACCGCTCTGGCTCGCGAACTGCTCGCCCGCGCCGACGGCGAACGCGACCGCGCGCTGCGCGAGGGCGAGGCTGCCATCGCCGCCGGCGACCAGGCGCTGGCTGCAGATGCCTACGAGCGCGCGCTGGCCATCTCACCCGGTCTCGCAGCGGCAAGCGAGGGCCTGGCGCGCGCCGGCCGGCTCGATCGCGTGCTCGCGCTGGCGCAACAGGCCGAGGCGGCCGCCGCAGCCGGGGCGCGCGCCGACGCCCTGGGCTTGTGGCGCGAGGTTCTTGCGCTCGACCCCCGCTGGCAGCCGGCACGCTCGGCCGTGGCGGCGCTGGAGACCGCCGCAGCTGCAGACGACTACCAGCGCCGGATGGCGGCTGGCTTTGCCTCGCAGGCGGCCGGCGACAGCGCTGCTGCGCGTGCGGCGTTCGAGGCTGCGCTGGCGATCCGCCCGGGCGATGCAGCGGCGCGCGCTGCGCTCGCGCAGGCCGAGAGCGATCGCGGGCTCGGCAATATCGAGCGACTGGCAGCTGCCGCCCGCAAACACGAATCGGCCGAGCGGTGGGACGAGGCGCTCGCCGCCTGGGACGCGGCGCTCGCTGTCGATGCTGGCGTGATCGAATCGCGCCAGGCGCGTGACAACGCCGCACGTCGGCTCGAGCTCGATCGCGAGCTGTCGCGACTCATTTCCGCCTCGGACCAGTTCAACGACGATCGCCTGGTCGCCAGCGCCCGAGCCACCCTCGTGCGCGCTCGTGCCACGACGCCACAGGGCCCTCGACTCGCGCAGCAGACGGGTGATCTCGACCGGCTCATCGTGCTCGGCACGACCCCCGTGCCGGTGCGGCTCGAGTCCGACGGCCTGACGGAAGTCACCGTGTTCAGGATCGGTCGGCTCGGGCCATTCGCGACGCACGATCTCGATCTGCGGCCCGGAACCTACACCGCGGTCGGTACGCGCGCCGGGTTCCGCGACGTGCGCGTGCAGTTCCGGGTGAGCCCGGGCAGCAAGGCACCCGTGGTCGTGCGCTGCGAGGAGGCCATCTGAGCCGCTCGATTGCCATTGCAGGTCCGGGCGGGACGCGCAACGTCGAGCCCGAAGCGCTGCCGCTGCGCATCGGCACGGGTCCGGCGGCGGACCTGCGCGTCCCCGGGCCCGTGTCGGCGGAAATCGCCGCCCTCATCAGCCTGCTGGACGAGCGGCTCCTGCTGCAGGCCACAGGCCTTGGCGGACTGCCGGTCGCCGTCAATGGCGAGCTGCTGGCTGCGCCGCGCTGGCTTGCAGACGGTGACGTGCTGACCGCCGGCACGCTGCGCGTCCGCTGCAACTTCGCGGGCGGGACTCTTCGTCTCGAACTCGAGTACGACGACAGCGGCTACGAGACACTGCCGCCAGTCGAACAGGGCGGCGACGCGCCGCGGATCGGCGCGCGACGGTCCGCGCCGGCGGCAACGCCGTCGCCCCGGCGCACCGCCAGGCTCGTCTGGCTGGCGCTGGCCGGGTTCGCTCTCGTAGCCGCCTGGCTCTTCACCGCGCGCTCGGTCGGGATCCGCACGGAGCCCCTCGATGCCGTCGTGAGTGTCGACGGCACTCTGCCAACGCTCTCGATCGGCGGTCGCTTCCTACTCCAGCCGGGCAGCTATCGCGTCGATCTCTCGGCGCCGGGCCACGAGCCGATCACGGCAGAAATCGAGGTCGGCGATGCGCCTCGCCAGGAGTGGCGTTACTCGCTGCAGCGGCTGCCGGGACGCCTTGTCCTGCAGACGCCGGCGCAGTCGCTCGTCGTGCGCATCGACGGCGCCGACGTGCAGCCCGGTGCGGATGGCACGTACGCTGCCGCCGCGGGCGCGCGGCGGCTCGAGGTCGACGCTCCCCTGTATCTGCCCCATGACGCCACCGTCGAAGTCATCGGGCGCGGCGAGCAACAGACCGTCGTGCTCGGACTGGTCCCGAACTGGGCCGACGTGACCATCGAGAGCACGCCGCCCGGCGCCCGGATCCGCGTGGCCGGCCTGGATGCCGGCGCGACACCCGCCTCGGTGCCGGTGGCTGCCGGTACCGCGAAGCTCGAGCTGCGGTTGGACGGATACAAACCGTGGACCCGCGCCGTCACCGTGGTCGCGGGACAGAAGCTGACGCTGCCGCCCGTCGAGCTGGTCGAAGCGGATGCGATGCTCAGCGTGCGTTCGACGCCGGCCGGCGCAGCCGTGACGATCGACCAGCGCTACCAGGGCGACACGCCGCTCGACGTGGAACTGCGTTCCAGCGTACCGCACACGGTGATCGTCGCGAAGCCGGGGTACGCGGCCGCGACGCGCCGCGTGGAGATCGCGCGGCGGGGAAGCGAGGCGATCAATGTCGTGCTCGAGGAGCGCCGCGGCCTGGTGCGCGTAGTGGCTGAGCCCGCCGACGCGGAGTTGTGGGTGAACGGCGTCTCCCGCGGCATCGCCAACCAGTCGCTCGAGCTGCCGGCGCTGCCGCAGAAGATCGAGCTGCGCAAGCCGGGTTACGTGACCTGGTCGCGCGAAGTGACGCCGCGGCCCGGCCAGACGCAGCTCGTCGAGGCACGGCTGCTGACGCCGGCCGAGGCCGTGCTCGCGGCCGTGCCGGCAACGATCACCACGCGGTTCGGCGCGACGCTGCGGCTCGTCGGCCCGGGCGCTTTCACCATGGGCGCGCCGCGGCGCGAACAGGGCCGGCGACCGAACGAGGCGGAGCGCGCGGTAAGGATCACGCGCGCCTTCTATCTAGGCGTCAACGAGGTCACCAACCGCGAATTCCGCGAGTTCAAGGCAGCGCACACCAGCGGCGCCGAGAAGTACCAGGAGCTGGCGGGCGACTCGCACCCGGTGGTGATGGTCAGCTGGAACGAGGCCGCGAGTTTCTGCAACTGGCTGAGCGATCGCGAAGGGTTGCCGCAGGCGTACGTCGTGAAGGACGGTCGCCCGACGCTCAGCTCGCCGCTCAATACCGGCTACCGGCTGCCGACCGAAGCGGAGTGGGAATGGGCGAGCCGCTGGAACGGTGGCGGCGGCATGCGCCGCTACCCCTGGGGCATGCAGATGCCGCCTGGCGCCGAATCGGGCAATTTCGCCGATGTCGCCGCCCAGGGCATCGTCCCGAACGTGCTTGCGACCTACAACGACGGCTGGCCCGTGACGGCGCCGGTCGGCAGTTTCGCCGCGAGCCCGCTCGGGTTCCGCGACCTGGGCGGCAACGCGGCCGAGTGGGTCAGCGACCGTTACACTGTGTACACGCCGACCGCGGACGAAGTCGTCGACCCGCTAGGCCCGGACCAGGGTCCTTACCACGTGATCCGCGGTTCGAGCTGGCGGCACTCGAGCGTGAGCGAGCTGCGCCAGTCGTTCCGCGACTTCGGCGACCAGGGGCGGCTCGACGTGGGTTTCAGGCTGGCCCGTTCGGTGGAGTAGGCACGGCATGCAGGCAGTGAAAGTCATCGCCATCGTTGCTCTGGCCCTCGGCCCGACGGCCGGTGCCCAGGCGCCGCCGGCGCCGGAGAGCGAGGCAAAGGCACCACCGCAGGTCGAGGAAGTGAGCCGCGACGAACTGGAGGAAGAGTTGCGCCGCGTGCAGGAGGAACTCGAGGGCAAGCCGCCCGATCCCGGCAAGGGCGAGTTCCGCAGCACGAAACCGCTCCCGGCCGACATTGCGATCGCATTGCCATCGGACATCTGAGGCGGCGGATTCGCCGCCGCGAAAGAAGCAGCAGCCATGAACAGGACATTTTCCCGCGAGTTCGTCTTCCAGCTCTTCGCGCTGATCATCGCCGTGCTCCTGGTCCACACCGTGTATGTGACGGTCGTCTGGCCCAACGCCGAGGCGGTGGTCGCCGAACAACGCGCGATGATGGACAAGGACCCCGACTACGTCGCAGAGACGTCTTTCTATGTGGTCGTGAAAGACTACGAGCAGGAGTCCTGCTTCGTGCTCCTGCTCTGGTGCCTCGCCATCATCGCCTACAAGGGCAACGCGGCGATTGCCGAACGGAAGCTGCTCGAGGAGGTGCTCGTGCCCATCGCCGATGGCGTGCGGGTGCTGCCCGAGGACACGCGCGACTATGCCCGGCAGATCGAGGCGTTGCCCGAGTCCCAGCGCGCGCTGCTGCTGCCCCGCGTCCTGCACCATGTCCTGGTGCGCTTCGGTGCGACGCGCAACATCCAGGACGTTGCCTCCTCGGCGCACCAGATGGTCAGTTCCGAGGCGGAACGCATGGATTCGGAGCTGTCGATGGTGCGCTACATCCTCTGGGCGATCCCGGCGATCGGGTTCATCGGCACCGTGCGCGGCATCGGGCTGGCGCTCAACATGGCGCACCGCGCGGTCGACGGCGACGTGAGCGGTGTGACGGAAAACCTCGGCACGGCGTTCAACTCGACGCTCATCGCGCTGCTCATCAGCATCCTGCTCATGTTCCTCGTGCACCAGCTGCAGCTCATGCAGGAGCGGCTGGTGTTCGACGCGGAGAGCTACGCCGACGACCGGCTGATCCGCCACCTGCACGCGAGCTGAGGCCGGGTCCGGCGGAATCCGCTATGTCGCTCGCCGCCATCGAACTGTGCGATGCCGCCCTGGTGATGAGCCGCGGCAGCGATCTCGTTGCGGCCGGGCCGGGCTATGCGGCGCTCGTCGACGGGCGGCTCGTGTTCGGCGATCCGGCGCGCAGCGTGCTGCGCGCAAGCCCGCGGCTGGCGCAGCGGGCGTACTGGGCCGCGTTGTCCGAATCGACACTCGCCGTGCCGCTGGCCGATGCAGCCTCGGGCGCGGATCTCGCAGCGCGCCAGCTTGCCGGGCTCTGGCAGGCGCGCGCCGATGCGACCGCGGCAATACTCGTCGTGCCGCCCGGCTGGTCCGAATCGCAGCTCGGGCTGCTGCTCGGTATCGCCGGGGAGATCGGCATGCCGGTCGCCGGCCTCGTCGACATCGCGGTGGCCGCCAGCCGGCGGCCATACCCGGACCGCGCGCTCTGGGACGTAGTTGCCGGACTGCAGACGGCGTGGATCACGCGCATCGGCCAGGAGGGCGGGGCGAGGCTGGGGGCGCGCATCAGCGTGGAACGCTTCGGCGTCGAGACGATTGAGCGCGGCTGCGCCGAGTTCATCGCCCGCGCCTTCGTCGACAGCTCGCGATTCGACCCGCTGCACCAGGCGTCGAGCGAGCAGAGGCTCTTTGACCGCCTGGATGGCTGGCTGGCGGCGGCGATGCGGCAGGAGACGATTGCGCTCGCGCTCGAGCACGGCGGGCATCGCTACGAAGCGAGATTGTCGGCCGCTGCGCTGCGCGCGGAGGTCGCGCGGCTCTGCGAGCCGCTCACGCGACAGCTGCGGACGCTGCTTTCCCCGCGCGAGCCTTCCGTGCTGCAGGTGCATCACCGCCTGGCGCAGCTGCCGGGCGTGATCGAAGCGCTGATGATGCTGCCGGCCTCGGCCGTCGTCGAGCTGGAGCCGGGCGCAGCGGCCCGCGGCGCGTTGCGCCTGCGTGGCGCGCCGGCCGATACGCACGTGCTTGCCACTGCCTTGCCGTTCGACCAGCCTGCCGCCTCGCCGGATGCGCTGCCGGCCGCAGCGGCCGGTGTCGCGCCGACCCATCTGGTGCACGGCAGCCGGGCCTGGCGGCTGGGGCCGGTGCCGCTGCAGGTCGGCGCCGAGATGTCGGAAGGAGAGTACGGACTCAAGCTCACGGGCCAGGGCGTGTCGCGGCGCCACTGCACGATACGCCTCGAGGACGGGCGCATGGTGCTGCACGACCAGAGCCGCTACGGCACGGCGCTCAACGGGCATCGCGTGGAGTCGCTGGCGGTTCTGCAGGCCGGCGATGTGATCGCGATCGGCCAGCCGCCGCAGGAGCTGGTCCTGGTCGCGGAGGCTGCCCATGCCCCGTAGGCGCCAGACCGAGGTCTTCAGCCTGTCGTTCCTCGACTGCATCTCCTGCGGGTTCGGTGCCGTGGTGCTGCTCTTCGTCATCATCAACGCGCAGGTCGCCGCCCGCGCGAAGATGGCGAGCGCCGAGGTGATGAGCGAGACCAGCCGCATCGACGAGGAAGTGCTGGAAGGCCGCAAGAATCTCGTCCGCCTGCGCAACTCGCTCAAGGAAGAGCAGGATCGGCGCGCGCTGGCGGCGGCTGAGATCGCCCGCATGCAGGAGCTGATCGCGCAGCTCACGGCAGACCTGAAGGAGGGCGACAGCCTCGCGCAGAAGGAGAGCATCGAGCAGCTGCGCGCCGACATCCGCCAGCTCGAGGAGAGCAACAAGCGGCTCGCCTTCCGCAACGCGCCGCCGGAACCGACCACCGGCCAGCGCATCCGCGCCTTCGCCGGCGAGGGGAATCGCCAGTACCTGACCGGCATCCGCATGGGCGGCAGCCACGTGCTCATACTCGTCGACGGTTCGGGCAGCATGCTCGGGCGCAATTTCGTCAACGTGGTCCGCTTCCGCAGCATGCCTGACGCCGAGAAGCGCAAGGCGCCGAAGTGGCGCCAGGCGGTGCGTTCGGTCGAGTGGCTGCTCACGCAGATGCAGCCCGCGCAGCAGGTGCAGGTGGTCGTCTTCAACGAGAAGCCGGTGCGCTTCTTCGGCGAGGGCAGCGGCTGGACCAGCCTGCGGGAGAAGGACAAGGTCGACCGCACACTGGCGCGGCTCCGGCAGTTCGTGCCCGGCAAGGGCACCAGCCTCATCAACGCGTTCGCCGAGATCAGCGAACTCGAGCCGCAGCCGGACAACGTCTTCCTGATCACCGATGGCCTGCCGACCCAGGGCGACCAGCCGCCGCCGGAAGTCGAGGAAGTGCAGGCGCAGAAGCGCGTGAAATACATGGTCGATGCCATCCGCAGCCTGCCCCGCAAGCTGCCGATGAACATCCTGCTGCTGCCGATGGATGGCGACCCGGAGGCAGCAGGTTATTTCTGGCAGATGGCATACACGAGCGGCGGCGCGATGCTCACCATTGCGGAGGACTGGCCGTGAGGCGCCAGCGCCGCGACACGGAGGTCTTCAGCCTGTCGTTCCTCGATGCCATCTGCTGCGGCTTCGGGGCGGTCATCATGCTGCTGGTGCTCAACAAGGCCTCGGAGCCGCGCATCATCGAGCGCGCCCGGGAGGACCGCCGCGAACTGATCGCAGCGCTGCAGGCGGAGCTTTTCGATATCCTTGGCGAATCGGCCGTGCTCAACCGCGAGATGGAAACAGTCGAGGCAACGATAGCGAAGGACGCGCAACTGCTTGCCCAGCTGCAGGCCGATCTTTCCCGCATCCGCGGCCAGTTTGCCGCCAGCGAGAAGAATGCCGTCGATGCCGATACCGCCGGCGAACTGCTGGCGGCCCGCCAGAAGCTGACGGAGGAAATGCGCCGGCTGCTCGCCGGTTACAAACCGCCGGAGAAGAACCAGCCCATCGGCGGCATCCCCGTGGACAGCGAGTACATCATTTTCGTGATCGACACCTCGGGCAGCATGTTCAACGGACCCTGGGATCTCGTCCTGCGCAAGGTGTCCGAGACACTCAAGGTGTACCCGAGGATCAAAGGCATCCAGGTGCTGAACGACGAGGGCAGGTACCTGTTCCAGAGCTATGCCGGGCGCTGGATGCCGGATTCCGCGACGACCCGCCGCGAGATCCTCGGTGCACTGGCCAATTGGGAGGCCTACAGCGATTCGAGCCCAGTCGAGGGAATCGCGGAAGCAATCAGTACTTTTTACGAACCCGGCAAGCGGATCAGCATCTTCGTCTTCGGCGACGACTTCCCGAGGGGCAACATCGAGTCGGTGGCGCGCTATGTAGAGAAGATCAACACCGCGGACGCCTCAGGCAACAGGCTCGTGCGCATCCATGCCGTCGGTTTCCCGACCCAGGTTGCCGGCGGCCGGATGTCGAATGCGCTGCGGTTCTCCAACCTGATGCGCACGCTGTGCGAGCGCAACGGCGGCACTTTCGTCGCGTTGTCGACGCTGCGCTGACGGCAGGTCATGACATCAGGAGCGCCTGCCCGCTGGTACCTCGTCGCCGTGTTGACGGTCGCCTACGTGCTGTCCTTCATCGACCGCAGCATCCTCACGCTGCTGGTCGGTCCCATAAAGGCCGATCTCGGCGTTACCGACACGCAGGTGAGCCTCTTGCACGGCCTGGCCTTCGCGGTGTTCTACACGCTGCTGGGAATCCCGATCGCGACGCTGGCCGACCGGCGCAACCGCCGCAACATCATCGCGATCGGCGTCGCGTTCTGGAGTCTGGCCACGGCCATCTGCGGGCTGGCGCGCAATTTCTGGGAGCTGCTCGCGGCGCGCATCGGCGTGGGCGTGGGCGAGGCGGCGCTGTCGCCCGCGGCCTACTCGATGATTGCCGACAGCTTCCCGCCGGAACGGCTGAACCGTGCGCTGAGCGTCTACACGCTTGGCGCCTTCGCCGGCATGGGTCTCGCGCTCATCATCGGGGCTGCGGTGATCGCCGAAGTGGCGCAGGCCGGTGTCACCGAGTTGCCGCTCGTCGGCGCGCTGCGACCCTGGCAGCTGGTCTTCCTCGTCGTGGGATTGCCGGGACTCGTGGTCGCACTGTGGCTGCTTACCCTGACCGAGCCGCTGCGACGGAGTCCGGCTGCGGGTTCGGGCGGAAGCATCGCGGCGCTGTGGCCCCACATCCGCCGTCACTGGCAGGCATATGCCGCCCATCTCATCGGCTTCGCGCTGCTCGGCATGGTGCTCAATTCACTGCTTGCCTGGACGCCGGCGCATCTCGCGCGCAGTTTCGGACTGGGACCTGCGGAAGCGGGCCTGCGCCTCGGCAGCCTCATCGTCGTTTTTTGCACCGCCGGCATCCTGACAGGCGGCTGGCTGGCGGACCGCTGGCAGGCGGCGGGGCGGTCCGACGCGCCACTGCGGGTCGGCGTGATCAGCGCGGCAGGCTGCCTCGCATTTGGCGTGTTTGCGCCGGTGGTCGATACGCTGGATGTGATGCTGGCGCTGTACGCGCCGCTGCTCTTCTTCAGCACCTTCGCCTACGGCGCGGCGCCGGCTGCGTTGCAGGTGCTGGCGCCGGCCGCGAATCGTGCCGTGGCGTCAGCGCTCTATCTGTTCTTCCTCAACATCATCGGCATGGGAATCGGTCCGCTGGCGACGGCGCTCGCAACCGACTACATCTTCGGCAACGAACTCGCCGTCGGCCGTTCGCTCGCGCTGGTGACCGGCGCAGCCGCGCTCGCCGCGGCTTTGCTGCTCGGTTGGGGCCGGCGGCACTTCAGCGCGGCGCTCGCGGCTTCACGCTGAGAAGTGCAGCCACCACCAGAGCGTTCACTGCGCCCATCATCAGGAACGGCGCGGTGGGCCCGATGCGGTCGTACAACAGGCCGCCAAGCGAGGTGAGGCAGATCATGCCGAGCGAACCGGACAGCCCGTAGGTGCCGAAGATCACGCCGCGGCCCTCGCGTGGCGCCTCCTGGCCGATGAAGACTCCGGCACAGACGACCGCACTCGCTTCGCCGAGGCCCGCGAAGACCGCCGCCGCGATCATGCCGCCGCCCAGCGGATCGTCGACCAGACCCATCGATGCGTACCCGGCGGCGGCCAGCGCGAAACCGCAGCGGATGCCGATGAGTCGCGCCGTGACTCCTGCAGCCAGCGGGAAAGGACCCAGTCGCGATTCGACGGCCGCCGTCATCTCGGCAGCGTGCCCGAACGACCTGCGGCAGTATGGCCCTTGACGGCTTAGCGCCACTCGGCGGAAAGTGCCGGTCATGGCGAACGCAGAAGACCTGACCGCGAAGCGCTGCAAGCCCTGCGAAGGCGGCGTGCCGGCGCTCGACGCCAGCGCCGTGCGCGAAATGCTCGGTGCGCTGGACGCGGGTTGGTCGCTTGCTGCCGATGGCAAGTCGATCAGCCGCCTCTTCGAGTTCAATGGCTACCATCGCACGATGGGTTTCGCGAACGCGGTTGCCTGGATCGCGAACGAGGAGGGCCACCACCCGGATCTCGAGGTGACCTACGGGCGCTGCCGCGTGACCTGGTGGACACACGCGGTCGGCGGATTGACCGAAAACGATTTCATCTGTGCCGCGAAAGTCGACAGGCTGGTCAGCTGATGGACACGAGCGTCCCGACGAGACGAGCTGGACCGCCTTCCGCAAGATGACCCCGCCGGCCAGATGATGACCGCGGCACGCTCGCTGCCGGTGCGGAATCCGCGCACTGGCGCTGACGACTGCACGATCCAGCCGCTGGCCGAGCCGGCGCTGGTCGATCTCGCGCGCCGCTTGCGCGCGGCGCAGCCCGCATGGGCCGCGTCCGGTGCAGCACATCGTTCTACGGTGCTGCGGGCATGGGTTGACGGCTTGATGGCGGACCACTCGGCGCTGCTCGACGCGCTCGCCACCGACACCGGCCGCCGGCGCCTCGCGCGGGAGGAATTCGCGACGCTCTCTGGGATCGTCGCGGGTTATGCCGCGCTGGCCGGCGCATTGCTGCGCCCGTCGGCCGAGAAACCCTCGGTCGCCCCGGGCATCGTCATCGACACTCAACTCGTGCCATACCCGCTCGTCGGTGTCATCAGCCCGTGGAACTTCCCGTTCCTGCTGTCGATGCTCGACGCGATACCAGCGCTGATGGCGGGATGCGCCGTCATCGTGAAGCCGAGCGAAGTGACGCCGCGCTTCATCTCGCCGCTGATGGCGAGCGTGCGCAGGCACCCGGAGCTCGCCGGCGTGTTCGCGATGATCGAGGGTGACGGTGCCACCGGCGCCGCGCTGGTCGGCGCGGCGGATTTCATCTGCTTCACCGGCAGCGTGGCGACGGGGCGCAAGGTCGCCGAGTGCTGCGCCCGGCACTTCATCCCTTGCTGCCTCGAGCTGGGGGGCAAGGATCCGGCGATCGTGCTCGCATCGGCGGAACCGGAGCTCGCTGCTGCGGTCGTGCTGCGCGCTTCGGTACAGGCCACCGGCCAGGCCTGCCAGTCGCTCGAGCGCGTCTACGTCGACCGGCGCATCCATGACGCCTTTCTCGCGGCGCTCCTGCGCCAGGCCGCGGCTGTGGAACTGAGCTGGCCAGACGCGAGCCGCGGGAACCTGGGGCCGCTCATTTTCGCGAAACAGGCGGACATCATCGCCGCCCAGCTCGACGACGCGCGCGCCCGCGGAGCGAAGATCCTCACCGGCGGCGCGATCGAGCGGCATGGAGGGGGATCGTGGCTCAGGCCGACCGTCGTGACGCAGGTCGATCACACGATGAAACTGCTGACCGAGGAGACCTTCGGTCCGGTGATTCCGGTGATGTCGTTCGACGATCTGGACTCCGCCGTCGCGCTCGCCAACGATTCCGTCTACGGCCTCTCGGCTGCGGTGATAGGCGACGAGGCGGAGGCGCGGGCGGTGGCGGCGCGTCTCGCGGCGGGCGCCGTGAGCATCAACGACGGCGGCCTCACCACCGAAGCCTTTGACGCGGAGAAGAATTCCTTCCGACTGTCAGGTATGGGACCGTCGCGACTGGGTGCATCAGGGCTGACGCGTTTCCTGCGACGTCGCGCGGTGCTGATCCGGCGCGGCGCGGCAAAGCGTATCGGCGACTTCGACGAGTCCGGCGCACAGCGCTGAGTTGCACCGTCGCGCTGCGCTATGATCGCGCGAAGGGTGTTGTCCGGATCGGGATGGGTCATGCGCGGACGTGTACTAGTCGGAATCCTTCTCGCCATGGTCGCGAGCGTCGCTGCCGCGGACGAGCCGGCGCAGCGGCTCATCGTCGGCTTCCGTGCGCAGGGCGACGCAGTTGTCCGTTCCGCCTCGGCTGCCGGGAAGGCACAGGCGCTCGGAGTCCGCAGCGGCATCGGCTTCCGTGCACAGCGTTCGTTGGGTCCGCGGATGGCCGTCGTCGAGTTGCCGGACCCGCAGTCGGGCGAAGCGCTTGCTGTAACACTGGCGCGGCTCGCGGCGGATCCAGATGTTGCGTTCGTCGAGCCCGATGCGCGCGCCCGGCCGCATGCAACGCCGAACGATCCGCTGTTCACCGGGCAGTGGTACCTGCAGGCGACGGAGGCCTCTGCGATCAATGCGGTTGCGGCCTGGGACACGACCACGGGCTCGGAGGAAGTCATCGTCGCCGTGCTCGACACCGGCGTTCTGTCGAGCCATCCCGATCTCGGTGTCTTCGGCAGCGGGGGGCGCGTACTGCCCGGACGCGATTTCGTCGGCCCGGACAGCGGCGGTGGATTCCGCACGGCGAACGACGGCAATGGCTGGGACGCCGACCCGACGGATCCCGGCGACTGGGTGACGTCCGGCGAAGCCGCAACTTCGTTCTTCGCGGGCTGCCTGGTCACGAACAGTTCCTGGCACGGCACACGCATCGCCGGGATGATCGGCGCGCTGACGGACAATGCGACCGGCATTGCCGGTTCTGCCTGGGACGGCTGGATCCTGCCGGTGCGTGTGCTCGGCAAATGCGGTGGCTACAACTCCGACATCATCCAGGGCATGCGCTGGGCTGCCGGCTTGAGTGTCGATACCGTCCCGGCCAACCCGTTTCCGGCGCGGATCATCAACATCAGCCTCGGTGCCCTGGGAAATTGCACGAACAGCTACCAGGCGGCGGTCGATGAGGTCGTGGAGGCCGGGGCCGTCGTCGTGGCGTCGGCGGGCAACGAGACGGGGCCGGTCGACGCGCCCGCGAATTGCGACGGGGCAGTCGCCGTGGCAGGTTTGCGCGCGACGGGGGCCAAGGTGGGCTACAGCAGCCTCGGGCCGGAGGTCACCCTGGCGGCGCCGGGTGGCAACTGCGTGAACACAGGCGGGCCTTGCCTCTTCTCACTCGACACCACCAGCAATGCCGGAACCACGGTTGCCACCACGGCGATTTATACCGACCAGCTCGACGCCAACGTCGGCACCAGCTTCTCGGCACCGCTGGTAGCGGCCACTGCCGCGCTGATGCTGGCGGTGAACAGCAACCTGGCTCCCGCCGAATTGCGCGAGCGGCTGCAGCAGTCCGCCCGGTCGTTCCCGTCTGCTGCGTCCCTTGGCCTCGCCAATTGTCCGAACACGGTCGACGATACGCTGGCCTGCGCCTGCACGACCTCGACCTGCGGCGCGGGCATGCTGGACGCTGCCGTGAGCGTGGCCGCTGCGCTCCGGCCCATCGCGATAATCGATGCGCCGGCGACGGTCGTGAGCGGGCAGCCGGTGGTGCTGGACGGTTCGGACAGCGCTCCTGCCGATTCGCGCACGCTCACGGGTTTCGCCTGGACGGTCCGCAGCGGCAGCGCGAACCTGAGCGGCGCCAATACGCCGGTTGCGACGCTGGATGCGCCAGCACCTGGAGCATCCGTCGTGCTGCGACTTACGGTGACCGACAACCTGGGGCTGGAGGATTTCACCGACGTGACCGTAAGCACGCCCGGCGGCGGTGGGGGAGGCGGAGGCGGCGGTACCCTCGGTCTCGCCGGGCTCGTGGCACTGCTCATCGGCCTCGCCCGTCGGCGTCGCTGATCGGCACCGGTGGAGCGCATCCCCGAACCGGAGCTGATGGAGGACGCAGCGCAGGCGCTCGCCTACCACGAGGCGGATTTCAGCGTACCGCATGGCGAGCGGCTCAACGTCTTCCGGCGGTTGTTCCCCGGCTTTCTCCCAGACGGTGACGTGCTCGACATCGGCTGTGGTTCGGGTGACGTGCTGCTGCGCTTCGCGCGGGCTTTTCCGACCGCGCGATTCCTTGGCGTCGACGGTTCGGCAGCGATGCTGGATCTGGCCCAGGCCGATATCGCGAAGGATTCAGCCCTTGCGCAGCGCGTGACATTGCTGGAGGCGATCGTGCCATCGCCGAAGCTGCCGCAGCGGCCGTGGCAGCTCGTCATGTCGCACAGCCTGCTTCACCAGCTCCATCGCCCGCAGGTGTTGTGGCAGACCATTTGTGAACACGCGAATCGCGGTTGCCGCGTCTTCGTCGCCGACCTGCGCCGGCCGGCTTCGGCCGAGGCAGCAGCGGCAATCGTGCAGCGCGAGTCCGCGAACGAGCCCGAGGTCCTGCGACGCGATTACTTCAACTCCCTTTGTGCGGCGTTTGAACCAGATGAAGTCCGCGGGCAGCTCGCCCACGCAAGACTGACCGGGCTCACCGTGGCAGAAGAGGGCGAGCATCACCTGATGATCTACGGTGTCGTTTAGGGTGCCCTTTAGCTTTTGCTTTAGGGTGCCGGGTCGTTTAGGGTGCCGGGTCGCAGCTTCGCAGCTTTTTGAAAAGCTGCGAAGCTGCGACCCGGCACCCGCATTCTTTCCAATAACCACGCCCCCGCGACCGGTGTTCGGCGAGGGTCTTGTCGAGTCCTTTTGCCTGGCGTTGACGTAATCGCCTGAGCGGGCCCACTGATCTCAACAGTTCCTGTGGGCGATGACCGATGTGCCGTGCATCCCACGGCAGTGCCATCGTGCAGCTGCTGTCTGGCAGCGTTAGGCGCCGCTTTTCCAGGGTTTTCGCTGTTATGCCCGGCCGCGCCCGATTTACTCGATTTGTGAAGTGCGTCCTATCCAGCCTTTATGTGACCGCTCATCCTGCAGCGCATTCTTGACGGTACACCGGTCGTGAGGCCGGGCCACAAAGCCACCGGTCTGCAGCTCGGGCGAGCCGCAGACAGCGGGGCTGCAAAGGATGTCGCGGATGGCGATTGCGGCGCGTTGGGTTGGTATTGTCGGTGCGGTCACCACGGCGATCGGTGCGAGTGCGCTCGCCGGTCCGATGGACGATCTGCAACCTGGTCAGTGGTACCAGTTCCCCAACTCCAACCTGAGCGCCGTACTGCCGAGTCCGGTGCCGGCCGGTAATCCGCGCAACATCATGGCGGCGTGGAGCGGTGGGACGTATGACACGCGGCGCAACCGGTTGATTGTGTGGGGTGGTGGCCACGCTGATTACGCGGGCAACGAGCTTTACGCATTTGATGTAGCGGCTGGCAGCTGGCGGCGGCTGACGGACCCGAGCAGCGGCAGCCCGACCTCGCAGCACAGTTACGATCACCTGGAGTACCTGCCGGATCAGGACGCGCTGTTCGTATCGCCTGGGGGCGCGCGCTACCCGGAGGGCTATGCCGACGGCAACACGTATCTGTACGACTTCACGGCCGGGGTGTGGTCGAACCTGGGTCGGCCGCCGAGTGCGCAGGCCTCGGCCTTCACGCACTACAACATGACGAGTGACTACGACCCGCTGTCGCGCCGGGTGGTGGTGATCGGCAACAACGTGTCCGGTGCCTTTGACGGGGCCAGTGGCGGCTGGACGATGGCCGGATCGGGCCACGGGGCGCTGGGGTTGAGCGGGGCGCTGGACACGGTGCGCCGGCGCTTTGTGGAGGTGGGTCGCAACCGGGCGTTCCTGTACGAGGTGGCGGCCAACGGCACGGTGGGCGCGCGCCAGACGCTGGCGACGACGGGCCCGCAGGCGGTGGTCGGCTGCGACGGGCCGGGGTTGGTGTACGACAGCCGGGCGGATCGGCTGGTCGGGTGGTGCGGGGGCCGCGCGATCTACAGCCTGAACCTGGACACGCGGGTGTGGAGCGAGCACACGGCCACCAACGCGGTGGACCCGGGCGACCCGTACGTGGACAGCGGCTACTGGGGCACGTTTGGTCGGTTCCAGTACATGCCGGCCTACAACGCCTATGTGGTGGTGCACCACATTTCCGGCAGCGTGTACGCCTACCGCCTGACCGATGGCACGGGCACGGCACCGCTGGCCCCGGCGGTGAGCCTGACGGCCACGCCGGCGACGGTTACGGCCGGGGGCGCCAGCACCCTGAACTGGAGCGGGCAGAACGTCAGCGCCTGCAGCGCCTCGGGCGGCTGGTCGGGGACCCGCCCGGTCAGTGGCAGCCAGCTGCTCTCGGGGCTGACGGCCAGCACCAGCTTCAGCCTGTCGTGCACGGGCAGCGCCGGCACGGTGGCCAACACGGTGACCGTGACGGTGCAGGCGGGCGATGGCGGCGGCACCGGCGGCACCGGCGAGACCGGCGGCACCGGCGAGACCGGCGGCACCGGCGAGACCGGTGGCACCGGCGGCACCGGCGGCACCGGCGAGACCGGTGGCACGGGCCCCTCGGCGGCGGCCGATGCCGACTTCGCCGCACGGGCGGCGGCCCCCGGGGTGGTGCGGGCACTGGGCTTTGACACCCAGGCGCAGTGGCTCGACTACGTCTATGACCGCACCTCCTGCCGCCCGGAGTACGCCCCGGGCTGCCGTCCTAATGCCTGGGACACGCAGACGCGGGCCTCCGGCGCCGGTTCGGTGCGCTTTGACATCCTCTCCAACTCCACGGCCGGCAGCGCCGGGCAGCTGGCGATCAACTTCCGCGACGATCTGTCGGTGCAGTTCGGCGCCAACGAGGAGTTCTACCTGCAGTGGCGCCAGCGCTTCGACCGCTACCTGATCGAGCACAACTACCAGGAGCGCAGCGGCACCGGCGGGGAGTGGAAGCAGATCATCATCGCCCAGGGCGATCGGCGGCGTGCCGACGGCTCACGCATCAGCGCCAACGCCTGCTCGGAGGCGCAGGTGGTGCTGGTCAACGGCTATGCCCGGCGCTACCCGCAGGGCTACATCGAGTGCGGCCGGTACTCCGGGTTCCAGCAGGCGCTGGGGGCTGATCTCGGCTACACCGAGCAGAACCAGCGCCGCGACGCCAGCGACCGCTACACCTGCACCCACCACGGCGACAACCCCAACACCGCCGGCTGCCTGTTTTACGTGCCCGATGAGTGGATGACCTTCATGGTGCGTCTGCGCATGGGGCCGGAGGGGCGCGCCTACTCCAGCGCCAGCCGCCGCGAGCAGCCGGGGTTCATCAACTCCACCTACGAGTTCTACGTCGCCCGCGACGGTGAGCCCTTCCAGTTCGCCCACCGCCAGGACAACCTGGTCATCCCCCGCGGCCAGCACTGGGATGCGGCCACCGGCATCAACCCCGATACCGCCGGGGACCCCGGTTACACCAATGGCTGGGGCATCGGTGACGGCCACCCGCAGGCGGAGTTCGGCAAGGTGTGGCTGCTGCCCTATCACACCGACAAGTCCTCGGCCGAGACCCATGAGAACGCCTCGACCTGGTACGACGAGCTGATCATCTCCACCCAGCCGATTGCCGCACCGGGCACCCCCGGTGGCGGTGGTGGCGGCACCACGCCGCCGCCGGCCCCTGCCCCCACCCTCAGCCTCACCGCCACGCCGAGCAGCCTCAGCGCCGGGGCTTCCGCCACCTTGACCTGGAGCAGCAGCAACGCCTCCGCCTGCAGCGCCTCCGGCGGCTGGTCCGGCTCCCGACCCACCGCCGGCTCCCTCGCCGTCGGACCGCTCAACGTATCCACCGCGTTCGCTCTCAGTTGCAGCGGC